>Ga0209426_1000109_pt1 | contig 134845 bp, 118 predicted proteins | sample Deesub1362B_J571_FD_187697 | JGI IMG/M metagenome (GOLD analysis project Ga0209426, IMG submission 187697) | Deep oceanic, basalt-hosted subsurface ecosystem from Juan de Fuca Ridge flank, Pacific Ocean, CORK Borehole 1362B_J2.571 (SPAdes)... ... | reverse complement strand
ATGAAGGGGTATGTAGCGGACTATCAGGTGAAGGATGTGGACGGGGACCGGAGGCCGGAGCTTTTGGTGGGGCTCATCTACAAACGCGGAGCCATGGACTTCATCAAAACTAAAGCCTCACTCATAGCGTTTGATCTTAACATAGAGAAAATGAAGAAGAACAAGGAAAAAGAAGGACAGGAGAAGGAGGGGAAGAAAGGGGAGACGAAATCGTAAGCACACTTCCCCTTCCCCCCCCTCGATGGGGGAGGATAAGGTGGGGGTGGACCAAGTGGACACCATTACTCTCAGAGCGAGGGCCCTTCGAAAGGATTCAACTAATGCCGGAGAGAATCCTATGGAGCCATCTCCGGGCAAAGCAGCTTAATGGACTGAAATTCAGAAGACAGGAGCCCATTGGCACGGTATGCTACAGCAAGAGGTTAATAATTGAGGTTGACGGCGGACAGCACACTGGTTATAAGGAGCGCGATGATAGACGGGACAGATGGCCGGAAAAACCAGGGGTTTGCTGTGGTGAGGTTTTGGAGCAACGAGCTCCTTACGAATGTTGAAGGTATCTTTGAGTCGATAAAGCGTCATTGCGAAATTCGCCCTCCTCTGATCCCTCCCATGAAGGGAAGAGAACTCGCTTTGAGAGTGAGTAAGTTGTCCTTTCCACTGACAGATGCACATCGCAAGAATGAAATTATTGCACGGTCGAAGCATTTGTTCACTTCTGGTGTGGCAGCATCGAGAACTGAAAATGGCAAGATCGACTTTCCGCATAGATTGAGCACCTCATTGACCGCGTGGGTAGGAAATGGATGAGCGATATTGAGATGAAGAGATGACGGGGCTGGCTGCAGAATACCTTTTTAAGTATCCAATTGAGAGAATCTGGAGTACATAATGCACCTGAATATCGACGGACGGGACATTCACGTGGTCGAAGGTGGAGGACCGAGCGAGAAGGATACCCCTGCCCTTGTCTTCATTCACGGTGCAGGTGGCGATGCCTCGATCTGGCAGGCCCAAATGGAGTATTTCGGTCCGAAAGTTCCCTCCTTCGCCATCGAATTGCCAGGCCACGGCGGCTCCTCAGGCCCCGGAGAGGAGGATATCGGGGCCTACGTCGAATGGGTGCGAGGGGCCCTTACCCAAGGCATCACCTCGGAGGCCGTCGTTCTAATTGGCCATTCCATGGGAGGGGCCGTGGTTCAGACGCTTGCCTTGGATCCACCAGAGGTGGTCCGGGGAATTGTCCTTGTGGGTACAGGTGCCAAGCTGGGCGTGATGCCCGCCATCTTCCGCATGTTGGAGGAGGATCCGAGGGAGTTTTTTGAGGCCATCGATCTGGCTGCCTTCTGCGAGAAGACTCCGCGTGAGGTTCGTCAGCGGGCCATTGAAGCGATGCGTCGGTGCTCCGTCACCACCATTATGGGTGATTTCAGGGCGTGCGACCGTTTCGACGTTCGAGGCCGTCTGGAGCGCCTGCAGGTGCCCACCTTCATTATCTGCGGAGAGAATGACCGTCTAACACCACTGAAGTACTCAGAATATCTTCAAGAACATATCCCGGGCTCACGTCTCTTCGTTCTGCCCGAAGCGGGCCACATGGTCATGGTCGAGAAACCGCTCCTCTTCAATAAGGCCCTTGAGGATTTTCTCCTTCGACTGTGGGGGGACCAGGGTAGATAGCTTGAACAGGGTTCATAAGCTTCCTTTGGAGTGGAGGATTTTCCCCTGGGTCTCATTGAAAGGCCGAAAGAATAAAACCCGCCGTTTTTCAAATCGGATATACACAAAGGTGTTTTTTCGATCCGGATGGTTCATCATCCGGGTCGGCTGCCTCGCGTAAAGAAGGGGTATCTTCGCCTTTTCTCGAGGAGACCCAGGATCTCGGGGATCTTCTCTCGGGCCGCCTCCTCGCCTACAGAGATGAACTCCGGGGCCTTATGAAAGTGATACCATCGGGTGTCACCCAAGCCCGGGAAAATCAGCACATCCGCTCCTTGAGTCTTACAGCGGGTCAGTTCCGCGCCCATGATATCGTCGGCCCTGAAGAGAGTCTCGATCCCGGAAAGCCCTTCGATCTTCTGATCGATGCGCCGCTCTGCGTTGACGGCGATGACCACATCCGCCCCCAGCTGGCGCGCTGCCTCAACTGGGACCATGGAAATGACGCCCCCATCCACCAGGATGCGACCCCGGAGGCGGGCCGCCTCAACCACTCCGGGATACGCGCAGCTGGCATAGACCGCATCCAGCAACGGTCCCTCCCGAAGGATCACCTCTTCTCCTGTCTCCAGGTCCGTGGCCACGGCAGCAAAGGGGATGCGGGTATCTTCGATCCTGACCTCTCGGAGGAAGAACCGAAGGTTCTCCAGGAAGTGTTCTCTTGAGATAAGGTAGGGCCGAGAAAGGGCCAATGTGAGGAGGAACTCCTTCTTGATAAAGGATGCGATCCGATTGAATATTCCCGCTTTGGTTTCCGAAGAGACCTCGGCGGAGAAATTAAAGCGAGCCTTACGGAATGTCTCGCTCTGGAGGTACTCGAGGAGGCGCTGCTCAAGGATCTTGGCATTGAGGGTAAGGGCGTAGAGGGCCCCTATCAGAGCCCCGATGCTGGTGCCCGCAACGCAGTCTACAGGGACTTCGTGTTCTTCCAACACCTTCAAGACGCCGATGTGTATGCCCCCTCGTGCCCCTCCGCCTCCCAAGGCGAGTCCCACCTTGGGCCGTGATGAAGGCCTGGATATAGTGGGCAACCGAAACTTCAGAAACCGACGTATTTGGATTTCCATGGAGTCGTTCTTATCTCCGGCGGATGGAAGACCAGGAACTTCAGCTTCTCTCCAACCATACCCTAAAGGTCGAGGAAAGATCAATGACCTTTCCCCGGTTGGGTCCTATAAAGCTCAGGACATCCCCGAGTCAGAGGGACCCAGAGACTTGGGGGTCGCTCAAGGATTGCTTTGGTGCTGAGCACTTCCATGAAGTCAAGGTCATATAAATGAGCTCCTTACCCGACCGCCATGTCATTTCTCGAGGTAAGCCAACTCAACTCCATTCCTTTTCATTTATCTGGAAGACCCCGAAAAATGAGGTTATCATGTGGGGAGACATCCAATATGCCTTTGTCTTCCTTGGGGGGAGATTCACGTTATGCAGTGTAGAAATCACCCCGATCAAAAGGCCGTGGCTGTGTGCGAAAAGTTTTCCGTGGGCTATTGCAGCCTTTGCTGCGAGGGGTCCGAAGAGGGCGGGGTCTGTGGGTGCTCCAGCCCGAGACAGCATTGTCGTTTCCGTACCCAGTGCCTGGTCTGGGCCCTGTCCAAGGAGCGGAAGAGAAGGGAAGGTATCCTGTCGCCTCCTTGCTGATTTTGTTTGGGCGCGGAGGACGGATCCTCTCATAAAGAGATCGCCTCTTGGGGATGACCAAAAGTTAGGAGGAGGGAAACAAGCAAGAGCTCTTTACCAGAGGTTTTTTCGAAGAAGTTTCTGGGGGGTTTCTTGACAAATTCTTTCTTTTCTTTAAACTAAAACCTTTAAGATCGTTTGGGGTGTACCGAAGGACCGGGCTGGTGAGGCCGCGCAAATGGATGAGCGACACTGGACAGTCAAATTGGATCAGATTCCCCCGGAAGGACTCTCCCTTCATGAGGCCTTTGAGCCGGAGTGGTTTAGCCTACCCCCCGAAGCCGACGATCCCATAAGGCCCATCCGCCTCGTGGAGCCTGTTCTGGCGGATTTTCTTCTGGAACGAGTGGGCAGAGACGTTCGGCTTCGGATGGATATTAACACCTGCGTCCGGATGACGTGCTCGCGTTGCCTTGATCCTTTTCCGCTGCAGGTGGAGACACAGGCCCGCTTGACCTTTTGTCGTGTGACCGGGCAGGTGTCGTTGGAAAAAGAGATGGAGCTTACGTTGGAGGATTTGGAGAGCGCTCCATTTGAAGGGGACGAGATCGATCTGTGGCCTCCTGTCTATGAGCAGATCGTGCTTTCGCTCCCCATGAAACCGTTGTGCCACGAGGACTGCCGTGGGCTCTGTCCTGTCTGCGGCGTCAACCGCAATCGGGAGTCTTGTCTGTGTTCCGACAGAAAGGTCGACCCCCGCTGGGAGTGCCTTCGGTCGTTGAAGATCGGCGGCTGAGTCCTCGGTGGCCCCAGAATTGGCGAGGAAAGAACAATGGCTGTACCCAAACGACGTCAATCCCGAACCCGGCGAGACAAAAGGAGATCACACGACCACTTGACCCCCCCGGGGATTTCCCTCTGCCCGCAGTGCAATGAACCCAAGGCCCCTCATCGAGTCTGCCCCAGCTGCGGCTTCTACAAAGGCCGGGAGGTCATCGAGTCCAAGTGATCCGACCCGGCGGCCCCGATCTAGCCCATGGATTCCTTAGGAGAGAAGGATTGTGAGAAAAGTCAGTATCAAGGGGACCGGCTCGTGCGTACCCGAACGCGTTGTACCCAACTCGTTCTTTGAACGCATAGTCGATACGAGCGACGAGTGGATTACCACGAGGACCGGGATCAAGGAACGGCGTATGGTCTTTCCCGGCCAGGCCCTGACGGATCTGGCAGTGCCCGCAGCGCAACGTGCCATGGAGATGGCCGGGGTGTCTTCTCTGGAAATCGACCTCATTGTAGTGGGGACCTCTACGCCCGATATGGTCACACCATCGGCCGCCTGCATCCTTCAAGATCGCCTCGGAGCCCGGAATGCCTTCGCCTTCGATATCGGTGCGGCTTGTCCTGGATTCCTGTACAGCTTGGCGGTGGCCCAGAAGTTCATTCAAGACGGATCACATGAGTATGCCCTGGTGGTAGGTGGGGAGATAATCTCCAACCGCATCGATTACACGGACCGGTCCACCTGTGTCCTCTTCGGGGACGGGGCAGGAGCCGTAATTCTTGGAGCCAGAAACGGCGATGGAGAGGGAGAGGTTCTTTCCACCCACCTCCACTCCGACGGAAGCCTCTGGAACCTCCTCAATGTGCCGGGAGGCGGATCCCGCAATCCTCCCTCCCATGAGATGGTGGATCGAGGACTGCATTATATTAAGATGCAGGGCAATGAAGTCTTCAAGTACGCCGTGAGGGCCATGGTGGAGTCCGCCCTGGAGGCCCTGGAGGCCAACAAGGTTACCTCTGAGGATATCGATTGGTTCATTCCTCATCAGGCCAACCTCCGGATCATGGAAACGGTGGCCAAGCGACTGGACATTCCCCTTCACAAAGTCATCTCCACAGTGCATAAATACGGAAACACCTCGGCTGCATCCATCCCCACGGCCTTGGACGAGGCGATCCGCAGCGGCAAAATCCGTCGAGGGGACCTGATCTTGGTGGGTTCTTTTGGCGCGGGCTTCACGTGGGGGGCCAGCCTGTTTCGCTACTGAACAGGGATAGAGATGAGATTGGAGGCATGGAGAAAAGCGAGCAGGTAATGGGGATCTATGGGATTGTTGGGGCAGGCTGTATGGGTGCATAATCCTGCGGAGGGTGGAGCCCGCGCAAAGTGCTGTACATGGCCCCTGTGACGCGTAGAAGGGGAGTTGAGTCGTGAGGATTGGGAAAAAGGGGGTGCTATGACGCGCCGAGTCGCTTTGCTCTTTCCGGGGCAGGGCTCCCAGTATGTGGGAATGGGGAAAGATCTCTGGGAGAACTTCCCCCTGGCCCGCGAGACGTTCGAGGAGGCCAGCGAAGCACTAAATGAGGATGTGGCCAAGCTGTGTTTCGAGGGCCCTGAAGAGCGCCTTCGATTGACCGCCAATACCCAGCCAGCCATCCTTGCGGTCAGTGTGGCTGTATGGAGGGTCCTCAAGGCCGAGACGGGCGTGATACCTCATTGCGCAGCGGGGCATTCCCTAGGGGAGTACGGGGCCTTGGTAGCGGCTGGAGTGCTTCCTTTTTCAGAGGCCGTTCGGGCTGTACGGCAGCGTGGTCGTTTCATGCAGGAGGCGGTTCCAGAGGGGCGTGGAACCATGGCCGCGGTGATGGGGCTGGATGCAGCAGATGTGGAGGCCGCATGCCGGGACTACACGGGACCAGGGGTGGTTACCCCCGCCAACTACAATGGCCCCGGACAAGTGGTGATCTCCGGGGATGTAGAGGCTGTGGAGGCCGTCTCGCGGGTGGTCAAGGAGCGCGGAGCACGCAAAGTTGCGTTTTTGCCGGTAAGTGCACCCTTCCACTGCCCTTTGATGAAGCCTGCAGGGAAGCGCCTCAAGCCGGTCTTGGAAAGAATCCCTTTGGGCGAGTTCTCCTTTGAAGTGATGTCCAATGTGGAGGCCAGACCTTACCCTTCATCAGACAGCGTTGTGGATTTGCTGACGCGCCAGGTGAGCAGTCCGGTCCTGTGGCAGAGCTGCGTCGAGATGATGGTGGGAAAAGGGGTGGACTTGGCTATAGAGGTGGGGCCCAAGAAGGTCCTCTTAGGGCTCTGGAGGAGGATCGCTCCCAAGGTGGAGGTCCTTCAGATGGAAGACCGCCAGGGACTAAATGCCCTGCTGGAGCGTCTGGATTGAGGTAAGAGATGCCGAATTCCCAATGGAGTCTAGAGGGACAGGTGGCCTTGGTCACTGGGGGATCTCGGGGGATCGGGCGGGCCGTCTCCAGAGAGCTAGCCTTGGCTGGAGCCACGGTCATCATCAATTTCCAACGGGCTGAGGAATCCGCCCGTAAGGTGGCCCGCGAGATCGAGAACTCTGGAGGGAGCTGCGAGCTCCTACGTTTCGATGTCTCCGAGGCCGAAGAGGTCCAATATATGTGCCAGGATATCCTGAAGCGTCATGGTCGAATCGATATCTTGGTCAACAACGCGGGGATCACCAGGGATCAGCTCTTCGTGAGGATGAAACCGGAGGACTGGCGCCGCGTTTTGGATGTCAATCTCACCGGTGTCTTTCTCTGCACCAGGTACGTGGCCAAGGCCATGATGAAAAGGCGTTCAGGGAGCATCATCAACATGGCTTCCGTGGCGGGAATGGCCGGAAACCCTGGCCAGGCCAACTACTCGGCTTCCAAAGCGGGGATCATCGGTCTGACCAAATCTCTTGCCAAAGAACTGGCACCTTGGGGGATCCGGGTCAATGCGGTGGCCCCAGGGTACATTGAGACCGACATGACACAGGCCCTTCCCGATCAAGTAAAAGAGGAGGTCCTGGGGTTGATCCCCCAGAGGCGGTTCGGAACACCGGAGGACGTAGCCCCTGCGGTCCTCTTTCTCGCCTCTCCAGCATCCGCCTACATTACGGGACAGATAATCAACGTAAGCGGAGGACTCTACATGTGAGAGGGGTCGCTGGGCTGGCCGTTCGGATAGTCGAAGGACCCCGGTCCCATTTTCAAGGTCCCGGCGGCGTCGAATAAAGGGGGCAGCCACGGATCGGAGGTAATCCTGAAGAGGAGAGGCCGGGCGATCTTCCTGGCCGGACCTCGTACACAGGAATGGACCCTTATCTTAAGGAGGTGAACCCAATGGCTGCAGATGTGGAACAGGTGACTCAGAGGTTGAAGGAGATCATCGCGGAGCAATTGGGGATTAGTGAGGAGGAGATCGTCCCGGAGGCCTCCTTTGTGGATGACCTTGGGGCGGATTCCCTAGATCTGGTGGAGCTGATCATGGCTCTCGAGGAAGAGTTCGACATGGAAATCTCCGATGAGGAGGCGGAAAAGATCCAGACGGTCCAAGACGCCATCAACTATATCCTTGAAAACCAGTAAACGATCCGGGGGCGGCTTTGCCGCCCCTAAATTTAGGCCTTCAGAACGCCTCCTCATTGCACAACCAGCATACTTAAGGCCCAGGATTTTGCCCCGCTTTGCAGTTCCCTTCCTAACTCCCTTCATTGACGGGGGGATGACCCAGGGATAGAATGGATTCTACAATCGCCATTGCTTCAGATCATGGGGGCTTCGAACTCAAAGAGGATCTTAAGACCTTCCTTGCACAACGGGGCCATCGGGTTGTGGATTTTGGCACGCAGGGGGAGAGCCCTGTAGATTACCCCGTCATAGGCGCCCGGGTGGCGGAGGAAATCTCTTCAGGTCGGATCACCCGCGGGATACTCGTCTGCGGCACCGGCATCGGGATGTCCATTGTGGCCAACCGGTTTCCGGGAGTCCGAGCGGCCCTCTGTCACGATCTCTACACCGCCGAGATGAGTCGAAGACACAACGATGCCAACTGCTTGGTGCTGGGAGGAAGGGTCCTCGGTAAGGGGCTTGCTCGTGAGATGGTGAGGGTCTGGCTGGAGACCCCCTTCGAGTGGGGAAGACATAGGGACCGCCTGCTGCAGATCCAAGAGATGGAACAGAGATTCTGCCCGAAGAGGGGGAAGTAAGGGTGCCTGACCTGAGAAGCGTGGATCCCGAAATCGCCGAGGCCCTCCGGCTCGAGTGGGAACGGGAGGAGACTCGTCTCGTGCTGATCGCCTCAGAGAACTACGCCAGCTTGGCCGTATTGCAGGCCCAGGGGAGTGTTCTGACCAACAAGTATGCGGAAGGCTATCCGGGTCATCGCTATTACGGGGGGTGTCAATATGTCGATCAGGTGGAGCAGTTGGCCATAGATAGGGCCAAGGCCCTCTTCAGGGCGGAGCATGCCAATGTCCAACCGACGAGCGGGTCGGCCGCCAACATGGCCGTCTATCTGGCCAGTCTCAGGCCGGGAGACCGCATCTTGGGTATGCGACTGGCACACGGAGGTCACCTTACTCACGGAGCCCCGGCCAGCTTCTCGGGCAAATTCTTCCATGCGGTCTACTATGGTGTGAATAGGGAGACAGGTCGGTTGGACTACGAGGAGATTCGAAGGATCGCCCGATCGACCCGGCCCAAGATGATCGTGGCAGGGGCAAGCGCCTACAGTCGAATCCTGGACTTTCGGGCCTTTCGGGAGATCTCCGACGAGGTAGGGGCCCTGCTCATGGTGGATATGGCCCACATCGCGGGCTTAGTGGCCGCAGGGGTTCATCCTAACCCCGTCCCCTACGCGGACTTCGTTACGGCCACCACCCATAAGACTCTACGGGGGCCTCGGGGAGGGCTCATTTTGTGCAAGAGCCGATATGCCAAGGCCGTGGATGCAGCGGTCTTTCCGGGGATCCAAGGGGGACCTTTGATGCATGTCATCGCGGCCAAGGCCGTGGCCTTTAGGGAGGCCATGACCGAGGCCTTTCGGGCCTACCAGAGGCAGATTGTCCGCAATGCCCGTCACCTGTCTCAGGCCTTGGCCGAGCGGGGATACCCCATAGTTAGCGGAGGGACCGACAATCACCTCTTTCTCATGGACCTCTCGGCCTTGGGCCTGACGGGTCTAGAGGCGGAGTCCGCTCTGGACCGGGCTGGTATCACTGTAAACAAGAATGCCATCCCCTTCGACCGTCGGAGCGTCCAGGTCACAAGCGGGATTCGGATCGGGACCCCTGCTGTGACGACCCGAGGGATGAGGGAAGGGGAAATGGATCGGATCGCAGATTGGATCCACCATGTCCTGCAACGGCCTACGGACGCCCAACTCCAGGAGCGGATCCGGGCAGAGGTAGAGACCTTGTGCAAGGCCTTCCCAGTCTATTCCCAGGAGGGGAAAGCCTGTATGCAAAGGGTAGGAGGATAGCCCTGGTGACACGGCTTAGTTGGGACGAATACTTCATGGAGATCACCCGGCTGGTGGCCAGACGGTCCACCTGTCTTCGAAGGCAGGTCGGAGCCCTCCTTGTCCGCGACCGCCAGATCCTGACTAGTGGATACAACGGGGCTCCCAGCGGTCTTCCCCATTGTGAGGAGGTGGGCTGTATCCGCGAGACGTTGGGCATCCCCTCAGGGGAACGACACGAGCTTTGTCGGGGCCTCCATGCCGAACAGAATGCCATTATCCAGGCGGCAAACCACGGTGTCGGGGTCAAGGGTGCGACTCTCTATTCCACTACTCTACCTTGCGTCATCTGCACGAAGATGTTGATCAACGCGGGAGTGGTTCGGGTGGTCTACGAAGACGGCTATGCGGATCCCTTGGCCCGCGAGATGATGACTCAGGCTGGGATCCTCCTGAAGTGCATGCGGGGGGAGGCGTCATGAAATGTCCCTTCTGCAAAGAGTTGGACAACAAAGTCATTGACTCGAGGCTTTCCCGCGACGGGGAGGTAATCCGAAGGAGACGTCACTGCCTGATCTGCAATCGCCGGTTTACCACCTACGAACGCGTGGAGGATGTTCTTCCTCTGGTGATCAAGAAGGACGGGACCCGAGAGGCCTTCGATCGCAACAAGATCAAGGTAGGTCTCAAGAAGGCCTGCGAGAAACGTCCCATAAGCATCGAGGTCATTGAGGAGGTCACGGACAGCATCGAGCGCCATTTCCAGGAGTTGGGAGCCAAAGAGATCCGAAGTTCCGAGATCGGAGAGATGGTTATGGATGCCCTTTACCACCTGGACGAGGTGGCCTACGTGCGATTTGCTTCCGTATATCGACAGTTCAAGGACATCACCCAGTTTCTCGAAGAGGTGCGGGAGCTTTTAGACCATAGCAAACGGGATCGGACTCCTTGAGAGAAAATACCCTGCGCGGTGAAGGAAGGGATCTTTGTTTACCGGACTGATCCAAGATGTGGGCCGGATCCGGAAGGTGGAGCGTGTGGGTGAGATGGTCCGCTTGATCCTCCAGACCCACCTTCCTCTGGAGGATTTCGCTTTGGGGGAGAGCATCGCGGTGGACGGAGTCTGTCTGACCGTCGTCGATTTCGGGAAAGGATCATTTCAGGTAGAGGTTTCTCCAGAGACCTTGGAGAGGACCACCCTGAAGAGAATAAAGCCAGGCGTTTTGGTGAACCTGGAGCGGGCCCTTCGCCTTTCCGATCGGCTGGGAGGCCATATCCTCACGGGCCATATCGACACAGTGGGTACCATTCGAAGGAGGGAAGAGGGCCCCAGACATTTGAGGCTGGAGATCGTCATCCCGAGACCCTTGGGGAGATACGTGGTGGAAAAGGGGTCTGTGGCCGTCGATGGCATCAGCCTCACCGTGAATCGCTGTGGAGAGGATTGGTTCGAGCTGCTCATTATTCCTCACACTTTGGCCAAGACGACGTTGGGTGTGAAGAGGGTAGGAGAGCAAGTGAACGTGGAGTGTGATATCTTGGCCAAGTACGTGGCCAGGTGCCTGGAGAGTTCGGCTGCGGAGCCCCTAGAGACGCAGGAGGAAGGGGTTACGGAATCTTTTCTTCGCAGACATGGGTTTCTCTGAAACGAAAGATCAGTGCGACTGCGGTTCGCAGGAAGGTTTGAGAGTTCCAATGGATTTCATGAGACAGGTGGTTTACGTCCGAGAGGGCCTTGAAGTGAAGATGTCCCTCATGGCCACTTGGCGATACACTTACACATCCATCGGGAGGGTATAGATCATGGGGTTTGCTACCATTGAGGAGGCCATCAAGGATATCCGCCAGGGGAAGATGGTGATCCTAGTGGACGATGAGGATCGAGAGAACGAAGGGGATTTGACCATGGCGGCGGAGTTGGTCACCCCCGAGCACATCAACTTTATGGCCAAGTACGGTCGGGGTCTCATCTGTGTGACCATGACCGAGCAGAGGGCCCAGCAACTGAACCTCCCCCTCATGGTCCAGGACAATAACAGCCCTTTTCGGACGGCCTTCACGGTCTCCGTGGACGCCAAGAGAGGGGTGACCACAGGGATTTCCGCCTTCGATCGGTCCACCACCATCCGGACCCTGGTGGATGACCGGACCACCCCAGACGATATCTCTCGGCCGGGTCATATCTTTCCGTTGATTGCCAAGCGCGGGGGGGTCCTCGTCAGAACGGGCCAGACCGAAGGATCCGTGGATCTGGCCCGACTCGCTGGGATGAAGCCCATGGGGGTGATCTGCGAGATCATGAACGACGACGGGACCATGGCCCGGAGACCGGACCTGGAGATTTTCGCCAAAAGACATGGTCTGAAGATCGTCACCATCGCGGATCTCATCCAATACCGCATGAGGCACGAACGGCTCGTCAGGAGGGCGGCCGAGACGGTCCTTCCTACGGCCGTGGCGGGGGAGTTCAAGGCCATCGCTTATGAGAACGATGTGGATTCTAACCAGCACTTGGCCCTGGTGAAGGGGACGTGGAGGGAGGATGAGCCTGTCTTGGTGCGGGTCCATTCCGAGTGCATCACGGGGGATGTCTTTCATTCCTTGCGCTGCGACTGCGGGGAGCAGCTCCACAACGCCCTCAAGATGATTGATCAGGAGAAAAAAGGTGTTCTGGTCTATATGCATCAGGAGGGGAGAGGGATTGGGCTGGTCAACAAGATGAAGGCCTACGCCCTTCAGGATCAAGGAAAGGATACTGTGGAGGCGAACCTCGAGCTGGGGTTCGAAGAGGACCTTCGGGATTACGGGATCGGGGCCCAAATCCTTGTGGATCTGGGAGTCCGGAAGATCCGTCTCATGACGAACAATCCTAAGAAGATCGTGGGTCTTGAGGGATACGGGCTGTCCATTGTGGAGCGTGTCCCCATTGAGGTTACCCCCAATCAGAAGAACTTGAGATATTTGAGGACCAAACGGGACAAGATGGGACACCTTCTCCAAATCAAATGAACAGGAGAGAGACCGATGCCGATCTTCCATGAAGGGGAACTTCAGGCCCAGGGCCTGAAGTTCTGCGTGGTGGTGAGCCGGTTCAACGAGTTCATCTGCGGGCGGCTCCTGGAGGGGGCGGTGGATGCCCTCCTCCGGCATGGGGCTCGGGATGAAGACATCCATGTGATCCGGGTTCCTGGTGCGTTTGAGATCCCAGCCATGGCTCGATGGGCGGTTCGGTCAGGGGCGTTCGATGCGGTCGTGTGTCTTGGGGCCGTCATTCGAGGATCCACCCCCCACTTCGAGTACGTGGCTTCCGAGGTCTCCAAGGGTGTGGCCTTGGTGGGGCTGGAGTCCCCCATTCCCGTCACCTTTGGGGTCCTGACCACAGATACCATCGAGCAGGCCATCGAAAGGGCGGGGTCCAAGGCAGGTAACAAGGGATGGGACGCAGCCTTGGCCGCCATGGAGATGGCCTGTTTGATGCGGAGGCTCTCTGAGGAGTTCTCTGGGATGATTTCCTCTTAAGAGAACCGCGCTCTCCGGATTGACCCGCCATAGGGAGGAACTTCAGCGGGGAAGGTGCCTTCCTCCCAAAGGAGACGGATCGAGAGGGGGGAGGTTCCTGCCTCTCTTTTTTGATGTAGTCCGTGAGGGGTGAAACGGCCAGGGTTGAACAGAGATTTCTCAGGTTTGCGGAGGCCATTGGACAGTGGGACAAAGGAGAAGAGCGCGGGTCCTTGCGCTTCAGGCCCTTTATCGGATGGATCTCACCAAGGAGGGTCCGGACTCCACACTTTCCCTACTGTGGCGGGATCTCTCGGTGAAGGGAGATACACGTCGCTTCGCCGAAGAGTGTGTCCGAGGAGTTTGGCGGGATCGGCACCGGATCGATTCTCTTATCCGAAGGCATTCGGAGCATTGGCGTCTGGAACGGATGGCCTTCGTGGACCGCAACATCCTCCGTTTGGGCGTATACGAGTTGATCCATCATCCCGAGATTCCCGCTCGGGTGGTCATCAACGAGGCAGTGGAGTTGGGCAAGCGCTTCAGTACTGAGGCCTCCGGGGCTTTTATCAATGGGGTATTGGACCAGATCCGAAAGATCGTGCGTGCCGAAGAGGAACAGGAGATCCCTGCCGCGGAGCCCCCGTGATTGGAGTTCTCCTCAACAAAGATGAGAGGAGCGTCCTGGCCAACACCCCTATTGTGTGAGCGGAATTGGAAAGGCGTTATGCGATGGGTGATTCTCTCGGATGTCCATGGAAACCTCCAGGCCCTGGAGTCCGTCCTGGAGCGTCTCAAAAAAGAGGACCCCGTGGATGGATACGCCTTCTTGGGGGACGCCTTGGGCTATGGGGCGGATCCCAACCCCTGTATGGAGATCCTTCGGGAAGTCTGCGGCCCATGGGTTCTGGGCAATCATGACCATGGGGTCCTGGGTCTCACGGACCTCTCCTATTTCAATCTTGAGGCCAGGGAGGCCATCCAGTGGTGTGCATCGAATCTGGATTTCTCCCACCGGATCTTCTTGGAGTCCCAGCCCTTGGTGGCGAAGAGAGATGGTTTTCAATTGGTTCATGCCAGCCCTCGTTGTCCGGAAGAATGGGATTATCTTTTCACTTACAGGGACGCACAGGAGGCATTTGAGGCCATGGAGGGTGAGATCTGCTTCGTGGGTCATTCCCACATTCCGCTCGTCCTCCAACAGGACCCTGAAGGAAACATCTTGGCACTTCGGCAAGAGGAGGTGGAGCTCCTTCCAGATCATCGCTACGTCATCAATCCGGGAAGTATCGGCCAACCGCGAGACGGGGATTGCCGGGCTTCCTTCGGCATCTACGACGCCGAAAGGAGGATCTTTCGGACCCTGAGGGTCACCTACGATGTCTCGGAGGCGGCCCGAAGGATCCTGAAGGTAGGGCTTCCATCCTCTTTGGCCCACAGGCTCTTTTGGGGATCTTGAATGGATCCTTGGTCTTGCCCAAGGGGATGTGGTGTCGTGGAATTAAGGAGCTTCGCCCCATTGCCGGGTGGATCCCGGGCAAGGTAAGAGGAGGCTCACGTGAGGATCATCGTGATCGGAGCCGGTGATGTGGGGTTCCACATTGCCCAAATCCTCTCGCAGGAGGACCATGACGTGGTGGTGATCGAACTGCGGGAGGACCTGGCCCGTCGCGTCTCCGAGGCCCTGGATGTGAAGGTAGTACTGGGGAGCGGATCCAATCCCGATGTGCTTCAGGAAGCGGGAATCGAGGAGTGCGACATGTTGGTGGCCGTCACCGACAAGGACGAGGTCAACATGATCGCCTGCTTCATCGCTTCCTCGCAGGCCAAAATTCCCACCAAGATTGCACGCGTCCGTGACGAGGCCTACACACGGGCCATCGAGGGGATGGATAAAGGGGTGTTGGACATCGATCTTTGCATCCACCCTGAACGCGAAGCGGCCGAGACCGCCCTGAAGCTCATCGAATATCCCGGAGTCCGTGAGGTGGTGGAGTTCGCCGAATCGCAGCTTCTCCTCGTTGGGGTAACCGTTCGCCCAGATAGTCCTTTGGCTTGGCGTCCTCTGGAACAAATCCGGCTGGAAGAGGCCGGAGACGGCAAGATCCTTATCGTGGCCCTCCATCGAGGGTCCAGATTGATCATCCCGCGGGGCAAGGACAGGCTGGAGCCCGGAGATGAAGTCTTCATCATCACTGAACGGGAGCGGGTCTTTCCCATCCTCCACGCCATGGGGATCGAGACTCAGCCCACACGGCGCGTCATCATCTTCGGCGACAGCAAGGTGGCACTTTATCTGGCCCATGGCATGGAGGCCCGATCCATCGCCGCCAAGTTGATCTGTCAGGACGAACAGCGTTGCAATCGGCTGGTGGAGGAATTCCAGAAGCTCATCGTGCTCCACGGAGAAGGGATGGACCAAGACCTTCTGTTGGAGGAGAACGTCCAGGGTGTAGACTACTTCATTTCTGCTTCCGAAGATGAGGAGGCCAATATTCTGGTCTCGCTTTTGGCCAAACGGCTCGGGGCACGAAGGAGCATGGCGCTGGTGACTCGGCTTTCCTATACTTCCTTGGTCTGCACCATCGGGGTCGATGTGGTCCTCAATCCTCAGATGGCCGCCGTCAACCGAATCCTGCGGTATATACGTCGAGGGAAGATTTTGAGTGTGGCCACTATGGGGGAGGAACAGGCCGAGGCCATTGAGGTGGAGGCCTTAGAGACCTCGGATCTGGTCAACCGGCCTCTCAAGTCCATCCGTTTTCCCAAGGATGCCATCATCGGAGCGGTGGTGCGGGACGGCCAGATCACTATACCCCACGGTGAGAGCATTATCCGCCCCGGAGACCGTGTGATTATCTTCGCCAAGCGTCAAGCCATACCGGCTGTGGAAAAAGCCCTCATGGTGAAGTTGGAATACTTTTAGTGGGGTTCAGCAGATGCTGGCAAGGCAGGGCGTCTTCCAGTCGTGATTCCCTCCCTATTGGAGGAGCCGAAGCGGCGATCTCCGACCGTCTAGGAAACTTTCCATGATCCGCTGGAGGTCCGTAGTTTACATTCTTGGGGTCTTGGATTTCGCCTTGGGGGCCGCCATGCTGTTTCCTCTGGGGGTGGCCCTGTTGTTGAAAGAATTGGAGGAGGCGTTCCGGCCTCTAGCCATCTCTTCGGTCCTTATCTTTGCTGGGGGAGGGGCTTCTTTGGCGTTGACCCGCCAGCCTCCCAAAGAGATCTCCCACCGGGAGGGATTCCTGATCGTGGCCCTGGGATGGATCAATGCGGCCGCCTTAGGGGCCCTTCCGTATTGGTTGGGAGGTCTTCTGCCCCATTACGTGGATGCATTTTTCGAGTCCACCTCAGGGTTCACCACCACCGGAGCCACGGTCTTGAGTGCAATCGAGGGGACGCCCCGGAGCCTTCTCCTCTGGAGGGCTACGACACACTGGCTGGGAGGCATGGGGATCATCGTCCTGTCCCTCGCCATTCTTCCCCTCCTCGGGGTCGGAGGAATGCAGCTCTATCGGGCCGAGGTCCCGGGGCCCGTCCCTGACAAACTTAAGCCCAGGATCGCCGAGACGGCCAAGACCCTTTGGAAGGTCTACGTCTTTTTTACAGCAGCCGAAGTGTTCCTTCTGATGGCTGGGGGTATAGGGCCCTTGGATGCCGTGGCTCATGCCTTTGCTACGCTTGCTACGGGAGGCTTCTCCACGCGGAACCTCAGCGTGGAGTCATTCCACAGTCCCTATGTGGACGGGGTGGTCTTATTTTTCATGTTGGCCGCTGGTGCGAACTTTGCTCTCCATTATTGGGCCTTGAAAGGGAGGCCGACCGTTTACTGGAAGAATTCCGAGTTCCGATTCTTTCTGTTTCTCTTTCTGTTGTTTACGAGCTTGATCTCCATCCAGCTCTGGCAGGGAGAGGTGTATCCGAGCTTGGGGAAAGCGATCCGATTCGCATCCTTCCAGGTGGCCTCCATCCTCACCACAACGGGATTTACCACTGCAGATTACGAGAAGTGGCCTACCATGTCGTGTGTGATCCTCTTTCTGCTGATGTTCGTGGGGGGGTGCGCGGGCTCGACAGGTGGAGGGATGAAATGCGTCCGCGTGCTCATCCTCTTGAAGTCGGGATACCGAGAACTGAGGAGACTTATCCATCCAAGAGCCATCATTTCGGTCAAGGTGGACGGAAGGACTGTTCCCCGGGACGTGTTGGAGTCCATCTGGGGCTTCTTTTCCCTCTATGTCCTCATTTTCCTTTCGGCTTCCATGATTATGGCCTCGTTGGGGCTGGATCTTGTCAGCGCCTTCGTCTCTGTGGCGGCATGCATTGGAAACATCGGACCCGGTTTGGGCTCGGTGGGGCCCGCTGATAACTATGCCCATATCCCATCTGTAGGCAAGTGGGTCCTTTCCCTGTGCATGATTGTGGGACGCCTGGAGGTCTATACTTTGATCCTTCTGTTAATTCCGGAGTTTTGGAAGAAGTAGGACATGACCTTCAGACCAGGGAACCTCTAGAAAGTTCGCAAGGGTTCGTGCAGGGGGTATCTTTCAGAAATCTCTCTTCGAGTTGACTCGGACGTGGCCTGGAAGAGGGCATTGCGGTCCGTTGCGCACGCGCGAAGAATGTGATAAATACAAAAGAATTTCACAGCATTGGAGTGGATCGATGGGGGATCGATATCGACCGCACGAGATCGAAGCCAAGTGGCAGCAACGGTGGCAGCAGGGTCGGGTCTTTGAAGTGAAGGAGGATCCATCTCGGCCCAAATACTACCTTCTGGAGATGTTTCCCTACCCGTCGGGCCGGATCCACATGGGGCATGTGCGCAATTACAGCATAGGGGATGTGATGGCCCGGTACCGAAGGATGCGGGGTTACAATGTCCTGCATCCCATGGGTTGGGACGCATTCGGGATGCCCGCGGAGAATGCCGCCATTGAGAAGAGGGTTCATCCTGCCAAGTGGACCTTCCAGAACATCGATTTCATGAGGACCCAGCTCAAACGGATGGGGTTCAGCTACGATTGGAGCCGGGAGTTGGCCACATGCACCCCGGAGTACTATCGTTGGAATCAGTGGGTCTTTCTCAAGATGTATGAGAGGGGCTTGGCCTACCGCAAGAAGGCATTCGTCAACTGGTGTCCCTTTTGTCAGACCGTCCTCGCCAATGAGCAGGTGGAAGCTGGACTCTGTTGGCGATGCGGCAAGGAGGTCACTCAGAAGGAGCTCGAACAGTGGTTCCTCAGGATTACGGCCTATGCGGAAGAACTCCTTGAGGGCATCGATAAGTTGAAGGGGGCCTGGCCGGACCGCGTACTCGCCATGCAGAGGAACTGGATTGGAAAGAGCTATGGAGTGGAGGTGGATTTTCCTTTGGCCGACGGCTCCAAGGCTATTCGGATCTTCACCACACGTCAGGACACCCTTTATGGGGCGACCTTTATGGTCCTGGCCCCCGAACACCCCTTGGCAAAGGAACTTCCTCAGGGGACACCTCAACAAGAGGAGGTGCTTGCTTTCATCGAGCGTCAAAGCCGGATCGAGAAATTCCTTAGGACAGCGGAATCCACGGAAAAGGAGGGGGTATTCACAGGCCGCTATGCCGTCAACCCAATGACGGAGGAGCGGATCCCCATCTGGGTGGCCAACTTCGTGCTCATGGAGTATGGTACCGGTGCCATCATGGCTGTCCCGGCCCACGACCAAAGGGATCTGGACTTCGCCCGAAAATACGACCTTCCGGTGCGGGTCGTCATTCAACCCCCGGGACGTGAGCTGGAGGAGGAGACCTTGACCGAGGCTTATGTGGAGGAGGGCCTGCTCGTTCGGTCGGGTCCGTTCACCGGGATGGAGAGCCGTGAGGCCTTGGAGGCCATCGGCCGCTATCTTGAGGAAAGGGGGATCGGAAAACGGACGGTCAACTATCGGCTTCGGGATTGGGGGATTTCCCGTCAGCGCTATTGGGGAACCCCCATCCCCATCATCTACTGCGATGTCTGCGGCACGGTACCGGTCCCTTATGAGGACCTCCCCGTCATCCTTCCTCTGGACCTCGACATGCTGGAAGGAGGAAGGTCCCCCCTGCCGGAGGCTGAGAGCTTTTATCGAGTGGATTGTCCTCGGTGCGGCGGGGAGGCCCGACGCGAGACGGACACCATGGATACCTTTATCGATTCGTCCTGGTACTTCGGGCGATACAGCTGCCCTTCCTATTCGGAAGGCCCCTTGGATCCCGAAGCGGTTCGCTACTGGATGCCTGTGGACCAATATATCGGGGGGATCGAGCATGCCATCCTCCATCTGCTCTATTCCCGCTTCTACTCCATGTTCTTGCGGGATCTAGGCTTGTATCATGAGGGAGAGCCCTTCCGGAGGCTCCTCACGCAGGGGATGGTCTGCAAGGAGACTCATTATTGCCCCGAACACGAATACTTGTTCCCCGAAGAGGTGGAGGAGAAAGAAGGGGAGCTGCGGTGCAGACGTTGCGGCAGGGAGGTCCGGATCGGGCGGGTGGAAAAGATGTCCAAGTCCAAGAAGAATGTGGTGGATCCGGACCATATCGTGCAACGCTATGGAGCCGATACCGTGCGCCTGTTCTGCCTCTCGGACTCGCCTCCGGAGAAGGACTTGGAATGGAGCGATCAGAATGTAGAAGGTTGTTGGCGATTCCTGAATCGGCTCTGGAACCTCATTTTGGAACGCGGTGCTGGCCTTGAGGAGGTGGTCCCTTATGAAGGTGCTCTGCCCCCCGCAGGCCCTGCACGTGAACTACTCAGGACGACCCATGAGACCATTCGAAAGGTGACAGAGGAGATCGAGGAACGTTACCATCTCAACACGGCCATCAGCGCCATCCGCATCCTGGTGAACCAGATCCAGTCCTTCCCTTTGGCTGAGGGGGACCGCTTGCAGGAGGAGGTGCTGAAAAAGGCCCTCGAGACCGTTGTGACCCTTCTTTATCCTTTTGTGCCTCATATTTGCGAGGAGCTCTGGGAGCGAATGGGTCATCGCCAGCCGCTCCTGGACCACCCTTGGCCCACGTGGGATGAGAGCCTCTTGGTCCGGGAAGAGGTTCAGATCGCCGTTCAAGTCAACGGGAGGGTTCGGGCCCAGTTGCGGATTCCCGCGGGGTCCACACAAGAGAGAGTGGTGGAGGCCGCCGTGGCCCTCGAGAGGATCCGGCGATATACGGAAGGGCGGGAGTTGCGGAGGGTGATCTACATCCAGGATCGCCTCCTCAATCTGGTGGTAGGAGAGTGAACCTTTCTACGGGATCCATGGGAGAAATCCGATGAGACGTGGCTGGCTCGTGGTGATGAGCCTGTGGTTGGCTTCATGTGGGTACCGCCTTGGTGGTTCGGCTTTGCCAGGGACGACCATCTCCGTTCCCCTTTTCGAGAACCGCACAATCGAGACGGGGATCGAGTCCATCGTCACGGAGGCCGTGTTGGCCGAACTTCGAAGGGCTCCAGGGATCCGCGTGGTTCCGCCCGGAGAGGGGAGATACGTACTTCACGGCAGGATTCTTGGGTTCGACTCGGATCCCCACCTGGTCTCCCCTTCAACTCACATGGCCGAGGAACATCGTGCCCGCTTGATCCTTTGGGTGGCGCTGCGTGACCGGCAAACCGGAAAAGACCTTTGGATCGAGCCCCGTTTGAGCGCTTTTACGGATTATCCCCTCACCTCGGATATCTTGGCCAACGAGCGCGCCAAGCGGGTGGCTATTGCCAGAATTGCATCGGAGCTGGCCTCCCGGATCCGGAACCGCGTTCAAGACACATGGTAGACTGAAGCCCCATAAATGAGGTCTGCTCCTAGGGGTATTTCGGGTATTTCGGGGCGAGACGGGCCTATATAGATTCACTTGCAGCCTCAATGGACGCCCAAATCTCCTGTTAGGGTCGGGAGCTTGTGAGAAGGGGTGGGGCTTGGTTGCCAAGGATCCAGTAGATGGATGTCTTGGGCGGATTCGGAGAGGGGATATTCCTTCCGTCCTCTTCCTTTACGGAGAAGACCAGGGACGGATTCGGTCGTTCGTCACAGCGCTCCGGAAGGCTTGCCTCCAGGGGGCCTCCGAGGCCTTCAATCTGAACCGACTCGATGCCCAAGAGGTTCCCATGGAGCGGGTCCTCGAGGCTGCCAGGACCCTGCCCATTCTCGCTCCCCGAAGGCTGGTGCTGGTGGCCAACGCCTCGGGTCTCAGCACCCCAGAATGGAACAAGGTCCTTTCCTATCTGCAAGATCCCTCTCCCCACACATGCCTCGTCTTCCTGTCTGAAAGACTTCCGGAGCCGAAGGAGATCCAAAAGGCCATGGGGGATAAGGGGGTGCTGCTGAGGTTCCGGCCCAGGACGGTCAAAGACGCGGGCTCTTGGGTGACCTCTCGATTTCAGCAGGAGGGGAAACGGATTCGACCGGAGGCTGTGGCGCTCTTGCTGGAACGTGCAGGGACCGGGGAGGGTGAATTGGAGATCGAGATCCAGAAGATCCTCTGTTACGTAGGAGATTCCAAGGAGGTCAGCGCCGAGGATGTGGCCCAAGTGGGGACGGATATCCGGCCCTTGAAGCTCTTCGACTTGACCGATGCCTTGGCAGAATACCGAACAGCACAGGCCCTTCGAATCCTCCATCGATTGATGGAAGAGGGAACCCATCCTCTGGCTCTTTTGGGAATGCTCCTCAGACAGATCCGTCTCTTGTGGCAGGCTCGGGAATCCCTCCATAAGGGGAGAGAGGAGATATCGAAAGAGTTGAATCTGCCCCTTTATCAGGTGGACCGCCTCAGGAGAGCGGCCAAGTTGTGGGAGATGGAAGAACTTTGGGAGGCCTATCAAGGGCTTGTGGATATGGATCGGACCTTGAAGTCCGGAGGGCTTCCTCCAAAGACCCTTCTGGAACGGTGGATCCTTCAACGAAAGAAGGAAGGGAGGCACGCCCCCCCTTCCACCCCCGCATGGAGGAGACTTTGAGAGGGGCTTATTGGGTGAGAAGGTTGACCTTCCTCGCCAAGCGTGAGATCTTCCTGGCTGCGGTGTTTCGGTGATAGACTCCTTTGGAGACGCTTCGGTGGATTACAGATGTCGCTCGCCTGAGGGCCAACTGAGCCTCCTCCACATTCTTTTCTTCTATCGCCTTGAGGACCTTTTTCACTTCGGTCTTTACTCGAGATCGGATGCTCCGATTTCGGATCCGGCGTTTCTCGTTTTGCCTCATTCGCTTAAGCGCCGAAGGATGATTAGCCACAGTGGAACCTCCAGTTGTTTCTGTAAATTGTCGACCAGCTACATCCCTTGAAGGGAAGTAAGGCTATGCTCTCCTCATCCCCAATGGATACCTGCTTACGGGCGAGGAATAAGTCTTTAGAGAGAACAAATTTTAACTAGTTTTTGACAATGTTGTCAAGATAGCTTTCCCCTTTCCCGATTGAGGGGGGACTTTGTCATCCCTTTCTGGGCATTTGGCCAATGGTGCGTCATCAGACAGGAATGAGCCGTCCAGCCGCGGTAGTTGGCTCGGCCACTTTGGCCAGCCGGATCCTGGGCCTCGTTCGAGACATGGTCCTAGCGGGGGTTTTGGGAACCTCCATGTCTGCGGATGCGTTTTTTGCAGCCTTCCGGCTTCCCAACTTCCTCAGGAGGATGTTTGCCGAGGGATCCTTGACCGCGGCCTTCATCCCCGTTTTCTCCGAGGTTCAGACCCGGGAAGGGAGGAGCTCCGCCTTCCGCCTGGCGGTCTTGACCCTGAACTGGCTTATCTTGATTCTCTCATTGATCTGCATTGCCTGCATATTATTTGCTCCCCAGGTTGTGAGTCTTCTCACTCCCGGATGGATCCAAGACCCGGTCAAGTTTTCTCTAACCGTCCGCCTGACGCGCATAATGTTTCCCTATATCCTCCTGATTTCCATGACCGCCTTGGCCATGGGGGTCCTTAATGCTCAGGGTCACTTCGCTTCCCCCGCCCTGGCTCCCGCAGCATTGAACGTGGTCCTCATCGTTTCCGCTTTGCTTTCGGCCTGGGGCTGGGGCAAACCGGCCTTGGGACTTGCCGTTGGAGTCCTCGTGGGGGGGCTCGTCCAGGTCCTCATGCAGCTTCCACCGCTTTGGAAACGAGGGTTCCGTTGGAAGCCCGTTCTGGATCCCAAGGATCCTCATCTCTGCAAGGTGGGGCGCCTCTTCCTTCCCTCCTTTCTTGGATCCGCCGTCTATCAGGTGAACATGGTCGTTCTGACTGTGCTGGCCTCCTTGTTGCCCCAAGGGAGTCTCAGCGCTCTTTACTATGCCGACCGTCTCGTGCAGTTTCCATTGGGGGTCTTCGCCATCGCGGTGGGTACGGCGGCCCTTCCAGCCCTCTCCCGCCGTGCTTCGGAAGGGGATATGGATGGGATGAGGGAGACCTTTGTGCAAGCCTTTCGTCATGTTGGCCTCATCATGATCCCATCCGCAGTGGGTCTGATCGTCCTGAGGGAGCCCATTATGGCGATCCTGTTCCAGAGGGGGAGGTTCGATTGGGTGGCCACCCATATGAGCGCCCAGGCCCTCTTCGCCTATGGGGTGGGGCTGTGGTTTGTGGCCGAACTTCGTGTCCTGGCCCCGGCCTTTTATGCATTGAAGGATACGACTACCCCCATGAAGGCCGCAGTGATGGCCATCCTGCTGAATCTCCTCTTCTCCCTTCTCCTGATGCGTCCCCTTGGACACGCGGGATTGGCCCTGGCCCTCTCCCTCTCAGCCACGTGTCAGTGGGCAGGGCTCCTTTGGAGACTGCGGAGCCGCTTGATGGGGCTGAAGCTGTGGGATTTGTTTGCTCCCATACCTTCCATTCTCTTGGCCAGTACGATGATGGGGCTGTTCTGTTGGTTCTTGTCCGGGATGGTGGATTGGTCGGAGTCGGCAACCTACCTCCAACGAGTCGCCTCCTTGGTGGTGTGTATTTTTACAGGGGGAATCCTGTATGCAGGGATTCTCTATGCGCTGGGGCTGCAGGAGGCAAGAGATATCTTCCTGTTGATCCTGAGGAAAGTGCGGGGGGGGAGGAGTTGCCGGGATCGTGGAAGTTGTGATAATAGTTGAAATGGCAAGGGATTTCCGAGAAGCTGCCCCTAGTTCAAAGGCACTTTCTCTAGAGGAGGCCCGGAGGGGGCGATGGTGTTGTGGAGAAGGCAGAGAGATCGTTCTTCAAGGCCTGTTCCCGGAATACCGGGAGGAGGAAGGCTCCGGACCCTCCGATTCGGCATGGTCCATCAGATCGGGTTTTTGGTCCTCCTCAGCCTCATCGTCTTCGGGGTGATCAGCGGCCTGATCATCCGTACCAAATACCGGGAGTCCCTCCAGAGCGACCTCGTGGCCGAGGGGCGGAGTCTCGCTGAAGGGATAGCAAGGAGTCTGGAGGGGGGGCTCCTTCAAGATCGGCCCGAGGCCTTGCAGGAGCTTCTCTATGAGTTGAGACATCTCCACGGGGTGCTCTATATTCTGGCCCTGGATGCCGATGGGAAAATCGTGGGCCACTCCTTTTCCGGTCCGCCCCCGAGGGTCTTGGTGCAACGAGCCTTTGAGCGGGAGGGCATCCAGCAGATCCCCTATCCCGGATCACCAGGGGCCATCGACATCGCGGCTTCCACCTCCGCGGAGGGCTTGGCCAGCATCCATGTGGGGATGGACCTGGGCCTTGTGGCCCGCAGGTTGGAGAACGTCCCCGTCATCGTCTGGAGGATCGTCTTGGTGAGCGTCCTATGCGCGGCCTCCGTGGCCATAATCGTCTATTGGCGCATAATCCGCCCAATCCACGTCATTGTGGAGGCCATTCGGAGGATCGGAAGGGGCCGTTTCTCTGGGAGGGTTCCCATCCATTGCGGAGGAGAGTTGGGGATCGTTGCGGCCTCTTTGGAGCTGATGTACGCTGATCTCAGGCGATACCACGAACAGCTAGAGGCCAAGACCAGGGAGCTAGAGGCCAGCAAAGAGGAGCTCCAGCGGCAGAACGAAGAGATCAGGAAGGCCCAGGCCCAGATGATCCGATCGGAGAAGTTCGCATCCATGGGGCAATTGGCCGCCAGCATTGCCCACGAGATCAGCAATCCCCTCGCCGGGATCCTCACCTATGTCAAGTTGATTCGGAGAAAATTGGAATCGGGTCAATCCCTTGAGGAGCACAAGGAGACCTACCGTCATTATCTCTTGACCATGGAGCGTGAGACCGAGCGCTGTGGAAATATCGTCAAGAACCTTTTGGATTTCGCTCGAAGCTCCGAACCCGACCTAAGGGAGATCGATGTCCATCGGGTCCTGGAGGACACGCTTTTCTTGCTCAAGTTCAAGTTGATGATGCATGATGTGGTCCTGGAAAAGGACTATGGAGAGATTCCCCCTGTGTCGGGAGATTTCGGACAGCTCAAGCAGGTCTTCCTCAACGTGATCCTCAACGCCCTTGAGGCCATGAAAGGGGAGGATCGACGACTGCAGATCCGCACAACCTACCATCGGGAGTCCAAAAGCATTTTTGTGGAGATTCAGGATACAGGGGAAGGCATCTCGGAGGAGAATATCTACAAGGTCTTCGATCCCTTTTTTACGACCAAACCCCGAGGGACGGGGATGGGGCTTGCCGTGGTCTACGGGATCCTGGAAAAGCACAACGCCGACATCAACATCGACAGCGAACCCGGGAAGGGGACCAAGGTCACCATTCAGCTCAATGCGGCCACTGGGGACACCTTGAAGGAGGGGGATCGTCGGGTGGAGGCGAGATGAGCAAGGTTCGGGGGCACATCCTTGTGGTGGATGACGAGAAGATCATGCGTGATTCCCTCTGTGCCTGGTTGGAGGAGGATGGGTTCCGGGTACAGAGCTTGGATAATGGACGCGATGCCCTGGAGGTAGTCCGCCATGAGGTCTTCGATGCCATCCTGGTCGATCTGAAGCTTCCTGATATGGATGGACTGGAGATCCTGAAGGCCAGCAAGAGCTATCAACCCAACACTCCGGTGATGATTATCACCGCCTATGCCAGTGTGGATACGGCCATCAAGGCCATGAAGGAAGGCGCCTACGACTACATCACCAAGCCTTTTAACCCCGAGGAGGTCTCCCTTACCCTCCACAACTTGATCAGACATCAGGCCCTTCAGCGGGAGAACATCTATCTTAAGCTCAAGCTGGAACAGAGATACGACTATCGGAACATCATCAGCAAGAGCCACAAGATGGAGCGGATCTTCGAGCTGATCCAGACCATTGCGGACACACGCTCCACGGTTCTCATTCGGGGAGAGAGCGGCACCGGCAAAGAGCTTATCGCCCGGGCCATCCATTACGAGAGCAACCGGGCGCACCACCCTTTCATCTCGGTCTCCTGTGCGGCTCTGGTGGACTCCATCTTGGAGAGTGAGCTCTTCGGCCACGAGAGAGGGGCCTTCACGGACGCCAAGACACGGAAGCGCGGCAAATTCGAGTTGGCTGACAGGGGAACCCTCTTCTTGGATGAGATCGGCGACATCAGCCCCAAGCTCCAATTGAGCCTTTTGCGGGTCCTCCAGGAAAGGGAGTTCCATCGAGTGGGAGGGGAGGATCCCATCCGCGTGGACGTGAGGGTCATCGCCGCGACCAACCGAAACCTGGAGGAGGCGGTCAGGGAGGGGAAGTTCCGGGAGGACCTCTATTATAGGCTCAATGTCATTTCCATCCATGTGCCTCCCTTGCGGGAGCGGAAAGAGGACATTCCCCTCCTTGTGGAACACTTTATCGAGAAGGTGAACATCGAGTCGGGCAAACGGGTTGAGGGGATCTCGGAAGAGGCCCTCCAGATCTTGTTGGAGCACGATTGGCCGGGCAATGTGCGCGAACTGGAGAACGTCATCGAGCGGGCGGTCATCATCAACAAAGGGGGCGTGATCCTTCCGAGGGATCTCCCCCCTCAGTTGATGCGTTCCCACCAGGGGGAGGAGGTCTCCCCTTCCTCCCAGAAGACGCTCCAGGAGGTGGAACGGATCCACATCCTGCGGGTCCTCAATGAGAATGACTGGAACATCCTGCGATCCGCCAAGATTCTGGGCATCGATCGTTCCACCCTCTACGCCAAGATCAAACGGTTCGGCCTGAGCCGAGACGATACCGCAGCGGGCTGAGTCCTACCACACTACCTCCTTGGAAAAGATCTTCCGATAGAGGTTGGGGGTCACGAAGGCCTGGCCATGGATCTCTGCGTCATAGTAGCGGGTCCGGACTTCAGGGGGTTCTCTCCGGACCACCCTGGGGTCAAGCCCCTTGGAGCCCACGGAGAAGGCCCACCAATTGCCGGGATAGGTGGCGATGGGGGCCGTATAGAGATCGACCCGTGGAAAGACCCCCTTGAGAAGGTTCTGGATCTCCACCACAATGTCACGGTGGAAATGGAGGGACTCGCAGTGGGTCACGAACATTCCCTCTTCGGTCAAGACGCCTTTGACCTGATTGAAAAACTCCTTCTTGAAGAGACTTCGGGCGAAGCCGATGATGTCGGTGGAGTCCACGATGAGGATATCCAGCGAGGAAGAAGGGGCCTTTCTGACGAAATCGGCCCCGTCCATCACCCGCATCTCCACCCTGGGGTCCTCGATTCCGATTGAGACGCTGGGGAAGAATTCCTTGGAGACCCGAATGACCTCCTCGTCGATTTCAACGAAGTAGAGCTTTTCCACTGTGGAGTGTTTCAGGACCTCGCGCACTACACCCCCATCTCCGCCCCCAATAACAGCCACTCTGCGAGGGTTCGGGTGGGCATGCATGACCACATGGGTCAACATTTCATGATAGAAAAATTCATCCCTTTCCGTAAGTTGGACGATGCCGTCGAGGATCAGCATCCTGCCGAAAAAGGGGTTCTGAATGACTAGGATCTCTTGGTACTTGCTCTTTCCCTTGTAGAGGACTTTCTCTACTTCGTAGCTGTATTCCACTGGGGAGTAAGGTTCCCTCTCCACAAATCGGATCATGGATTCCACACTCCTTTCTCTGACGACAGTCCCCAAAGGGCATTTCAATCGGCCGTTGAGGCTACGGAGGGAGTCGCCGGGAAATCCTTCCGCAGGTTAACGCCTTGATCCTTCCATCCGGTCTGCGGCTCGCCCCTCGGACTCTACCGGCCGAGGGATCGCGTTTGGGAGACGGCCCTCAGATGAGGATGGTAGCGGGGATGGAGAAGCCGTTGAACTCCGATGCATAGGAGATCGTATAGGCCCCTCCAGATAAGATCAGGAGGAGGTTTCCCACCTCGGGCTCCTCCAAGAGGACGTTCTCGTCAATCACATCGAAACTGTCGCAGCTGGGTCCGGCTAAGGTCCATGGTTTCTTCGGAGCGTTGGAGCCTTCCACCAGATAGGTGTATCGGATTCCCCCCAGTGTCTCCATGAGACCATTGAAGACCCCGACGTCGATGTAGAGCCAGTCGTCATCCCCTCTTCGGGCCTTTCCGATTACGCTGGAGACCAGAATCCCTGCATCTCCCACCACGGCCCGACCCGGCTCGAGGTGGATTTGGACGGAGTCGGGAAATTTCTCGCAGATGAGCCGGTTGATGTTCTGCTCGATGGTGTCGATCTCCAACACGGCCTTGGTATAGTTGACAGGATAGCCCCCTCCGATGTTGAGGAGGGAGAGGTTCAACCCCCTCTCGGCGGCTGCATCCCAAAGCCGTTTTGCCTTGTCCAGGGCAATGCTCCAGTTGTAGAGATTCGTACATTGCGAGCCCACATGGAAAGTAATCCCCACGGGGGTCAGTCCTTTCTGCGAGGCGAAGAGGAGTAGTTCCAGGGCCTCCTGAAGCTCCACTCCGAACTTCCGACTCAGGGGCCACTCGCTTCCTTCATTGGGGACCGCCAGCCTCACATAAACGGATGACCCCGGGGCATATCGGGCCATCTTATCCACTTCCTCCCTGGAGTCGAAGGCGAACAAGCTGACCCCGTATTCGTAGGCCATCCGCAGGAACTTAAGGGATTTGACGGGGTTGCTGGAGATGATCCGGTGCGGAGGAACCCCGATCCTGGCCAAAATCTCCAGCTCTCCTTCGGAGGCGATCTCAAAGCCCAATCCGAGCTGGTGAGCCAGGCGGGCCACCTCCGCGTCGGGATTGGCTTTCAGGGCATAGAAGACCGATGAGTTTCGGATACCGCGGCCGATGAAGGAGGCCTTCTCGCGGACTTTCTCCTTATCCATGAGGAGAAACGGAGTCTCGGGGGTCTGCCCATCGAGGAAGTTGAGGACCTTAAAGAGGGTCGATTTGGAGATAAGCTGGGCATGCAGTCGATCCACACGGAAGGTCCTCGTCATTCCCCTTCTCCCTCTCTGTTTCCAATGAATTATCGAACGCCGTCCGCTGCAGGAGACTTCGTCCTCAACACTTTAATCTCTACGGAAGAGTGCCCATGGGGCTAGAGCACGCCCTGCTGGTGAAGCTCCTCGATCTCCTCCGAAGAGAGTCCCAAGAGTTCCCTCAGGATCTCGTCGGTATGTTGCCCCAACGTAGGAGGAGGCAGACGCAGATTCCCTGGGGTACGACTCATCTTGATGGGAATACCTGTCACTCGGATCTTGCCCACGGTGGGGTGAGTCATCTCGCAGACCATCTCCCTGGCCAGGGCCTGCGGGGAGCTGAGCGCCTCCTGGACGTTCCAGACCGGGCCGTTGGGGATTCCGGCATCGTCCAGCATCCCTCTAAGCTCGTCCGTGGAGTATTGGGTGGTCCTGCCCTCGATGAGGCGAATCAGATCGGGCCGGTTCTCCACCCGTTTGGGGTTTGTGTCGAAACGGGGGTCCTTTTCATATTCTTCCAGTCCCATGACCTTGCAGAAGGTGGACCACAAGGCGTTGTTCCCCACGGCGATGTTGATATAGCCGTCTTTGGTTCGAAAGCTCTCGTAAGGTGCGATGAGAGGATGTTGGTTCCCCATGGGTTTAGGAGACTCCCCCGTGGCGAAGTATCTTCCCGCCTGAAAGGTCAACTGGGCGATCTGACTCTCGAACAAAGACGTCTCCACCACCTGTCCTTCCCCCGTGGCCTGTCGATGATATAGAGCCACCAAGATCCCGAAGGCCGCGAACATCCCGGCTGTGATGTCGGCCTGTGCGACTCCCACCTTCAAGGGGGGACCGCCCGGCTCGCCGGTGAAGCTCATGATCCCGCCCATGCCCTGGGCTATCAGATCGTAGCCCGGCCGATGTGCGTCCGGTCCCGAGGGCCCGAAACCGGTGATGGCGCAGTAGATCAGTCTGGGGTTGAGGATTTTCAGGTCTTTGTATCCAAGACCCAGCTTGGCCATGGTCCCCGGCCGGAAGTTCTCCACCAGCACGTCGCAGTGCCTCACCAGCTGTCGAAAGACCTCCTTGCCCTTCTCTTCCTTGAGGTTCAGGGTAAGGCTCCTCTTGTTTCTGTTGACACTGAGAAAGTAGGCGCTCTCCCCGTCCACAAAGGGAGGCCCCCAGTGCCTGGCATCGTCGCCCACCTTGGGCACCTCCAGCTTGATGATATCGGCCCCCATATCACCCAACATCATGGTACAATAGGGGCCTGCCAGCGCCCTGGAAAGGTCGAGAACGCGGATGCCTTCAAGCGGTCTTGGCTTCATTCCTTCCTCCTTCCTGCCGTTGTAGAGGACTCCGCATTGGACTTCGTCTTCCATTGCAGGTCGAGCGACCCCCCATGGAGATTCCCATTATAGCCGATCTGCGACTCAGAGAGATCTATCCCCAGGAGCTCGGATACCCCTGAGCCTGCCGTTCTGCTGGAGCCAGGAAGCGCGTTCCTTTATTCCCGCCCCGGGAGGAAGGAGAGAGACCGGTGTGCGTCCATAGCAAGGAGGACAGTGGCCTCATCAGGTGGTGTCCCGCTCGCAGAGCTCGATGAGGACCCCATGGGTCTCCTTGGGGTGAATGAAGGCAATGCGTGCCCCTCCCGCCCCTCTTCTTGGCGTCTCGTCGATGAGTCGGACTCCTTTGGCCTTGAGCGTACGGAGGGCCTCCTCCAGGTCGTCAACCCTCAGGGCGATGTGCTGAATCCCCTCGCCCCTGGCCTCGATGAATCGAGCTATGGGCCCGTCTGGTCTGATGGACTCCAGTATTTCGATCTCCCCTTCCCCCAAGGGGAGGAAGGCGACCCGGACAGCCTGGTCCTCGATAGTCTCGTAGCCTTCCACCACCATCCCCAACTTCTCGGTGAAAAACTTCAGGACCTCCTCCATCTCTTTGGCCGCAACGCCGATGTGATCGATATGAAGAACCTTCATGATCCCACACTCCCTCTCGCGTTTCTCCTAAGCCCATGGGGAGAGTTCATAATTGACCCATGCCCCGTTAGCCCGTCCTTAATCCCTTGAGGGAAGGTGTTCTTGAATGTAGTGTACAATATCCTCGGTGAAGGTTCCTGGGCCGAAGATCTCCGCGATACCCGCATCCTTCAATTTGGGGATGTCTTCGTCCGGGATGACCCCTCCCCCTAGCACCAAGATGTCCTCCACCCCGTTCTCCCGTAGAAGTTCCATGACCTTGGGGAAGTGATAGTCATGGGCCCCGGAGAGGCTGCTCAGACAGAGCACATCCACGTCTTCTTGGATGACGGCGTTTACGATCTGCTCGGGGCTCTGACGGAGGCCCGTATAGATCACCTCCATGCCCGCGTCCCTGAGGGCCCGGGCCACCACCTTGGCTCCTCGGTCGTGGCCGTCCAGACCCGGTTTGGCCACCAATACCCGGATCTTCCTTCTCTGCCCCATGCTGCGATCCCTCCTTGCATCCATCCTTCCTGCTTCCTGGGCTCTCTTAAACGTCCGGGATTCAGAAGCTCACCGTTGCCTGGTACTCCCCGAAGACCTCCCGAAGTACGTCGCAGATCTCGCCCAACGTGGCCTCAGCCTTGACCGCTTCGATAATGAAGGGGACCACATTGTCAGTTCCCTGAGCCGCTGTCCTCAATCCCTCCAGGGCTCGGCGATGCCGGACAGGATCCCGCCTTCGTCGGATTTCCTCGAGCTTTTCGACCTGTCGTTCGCGCACTGTGGGATCCACCCGGAGAAGACCTGTCAGGGGGGGCTCTTGGGTCTGGAACCGGTTGATCCCAACGATGATCCGTTCCCCCTTTTCGATCTCCATCTGGTAGCAGTAAGCGGCCTCTTGAATCTCCTGCTGAATGAATCCCTTTTCGATGGCCTTTGGGGAGCCTCCCAACTCGTCGATCTTGCGGATGTATTCCTCGGCCCGTTCCTCGATCTCCCGAGTGAGGCGCTCCACATAGTACGATCCGCCGAGGGGATCGATGGTATCCGCCACGCCGGACTCATAGGCGATGACCTGTTGAGTTCGGAGGGCGATCTGGACGGACTCCTCGGAAGGGAGGGCCAGTGCCTCGTCCATGGAGTTGGTATGCAGGGATTGGGTCCCACCCAGCACCGCAGCCAGGGCCTGGAGGGTCACCCGGATGATGTTGTTCTTTGGCTGTTGGGCCGTCAAGGTGCTGCCCGCGGTCTGCGTATGAAATCGGAGCGTCCAGGAACGAGGGTTCTTGGCCTTGAAACGTTCCTTCATGATACGGGCCCACAGCCTGCGGGCGGCGCGGAACTTGGCCACTTCCTCGAAGAAGTCGAGGTGGGAGTTGAAGAAGAAGGAGATCCTGGGAGCGAAGGTGTCCACATCCAGACCCGCGTCCAGAGCGGCCTGCACGTAGGCTATGCCGTTGGCCAAAGTGAAGGCCACTTCCTGGACGGCGGTGCATCCCGCCTCCCTCATGTGATAGCCGCTGATGCTGATGGTGTTCCAATTGGGGACGTGTTTGGAGCAAAAGGCGAAGATGTCTGTGATGATACGCATGGAGGGGCCGGTGGGGAAGATGTAGGTCCCCCGGGAGGTGTATTCCTTTAGGATATCGTTTTGAACTGTGCCGCTGAGCTTCTCGGAGGGAACTCCCTGCTCTTCGGCCACGGCGATGTACATGCCCAGGAGGATGGCCGCAGTGGCGTTGATGGTCATGGAGGTGCTCACCTTATCCAGAGGGATTCCCTCAAAGAGGGTGCGCATATCGTGGATCGTGTCGATGGCCACCCCCACTTTGCCCACCTCTCCGATGGCGGTGGGATGATCCGAGTCGTAACCCATTTGCGTGGGGAGGTCGAAAGCCACACTAATGCCCGTTTGCCCCTGTTCCAGCAGGTAGCGGTAACGGCGGTTGGACTCCTCGGCTGTCCCGAAGCCCGCGTATTGCCGCATGGTCCAGAATCGACCTCGGTACATGGTCGGCTGGACACCTCGGGTGAATGGATACTCCCCAGGAAACCCGAGATCCCTGAGATACTCCATTCCCTCTAAATGGGTGGGCAGGTAGACCCTCTCCACAGGGATCCCCGAGGACTTGAGGAAGGCCTTCTTTCTTTCAGGGCGTTTGGCTAGGGTCTGAGCCGTCTTTTCCTCCCATTTCCTATGGGCCCTCAGGATCTCATCCCTTTCCTTCTCGTCCACCATGGTCCCTCACCTCACCTGGATTCCCCTCCATGAGCTCAGAGGGGGATGTTACCGTGTTTCCTTTCCGGAATGATGTCCTTTTTGTCTCTGAGCAGTTCCAAGGCCTGGATGATCTTGGGTCGGGTCGTCTTGGGCTCGATGATCTCATCGATGTATCCCAGGGAGGCGGCCATATAAGGGGTGGCGATGGTCTTTCGGTATTGCTGGACCAGCCGCTCCCGAACCCTCTCTGGGTCATCGGCGTCCTTGATCTCGTGTCGGAAGACGATGTTTACCGCCCCCTCAGGACCCATGACTGCGATCTCGGCCGTGGGATAGGCGAAGTTGATGTCTCCACGGAGGTGCTTGCTGGCCATGACCACATAGGCTCCTCCGTATCCCTTGCGGGTGATCACCGTTATCTTGGGCACTGTGGCCTCTGCATAGGCGTAGATGATCTTGGATCCGTGTTTGATGATTCCCCGCTCCTCCTGTTCCACGGCCGGGAGAAACCCGGGGACATCCACGAAGGTGATCAAGGGGATGTTGAAGCAGTCGCAGGTACGGACGAAACGGGCGCACTTGATGGAAGCGTCCACATCGATGCAGCCCGCCAAATGATATGGTTGGTTGGCCACGATTCCCACCGCCTGTCCATTCATCCTGGCGAATCCCACCACCATGTTCCGGGCGTAGTGTTCGTGGACTTCGAAGAAGTAGCCGTTATCGACCACAGACCGGATGATCTTCTTGATATCATATGGCTTTCTGGGATTGGCGGGGACCATCTCCTGGAGGGCGTCCTCTTGGCGGTCGGGGTCGTCGTCGGTCTCCATCACTGGGGGCTTCTCCCGGAAATTCTGGGGAAGGAACGTGAGGAGTTCCCGGATCCTCCGCAGACAGGCCTCATCGTCGGGATCCACGAAGTGGGCCACTCCGCTCCTTTGTGAGTGGACTTTGGCCCCACCCAACTCCTCGCTGCTTACCTCTCGGTGTGTGACGGCCTTGATGACGTTGGGGCCGGTGATATGCATATAGCTGGTCTTGTCCACCATGAAGATGAAGTCTGTGATGGCTGGCGAGTAGACGGCCCCTCCGGCACAGGGGCCCATGATGGCGGAGATCTGGGGAATGACGCCAGAGCACAGGACATTGCGGAGGAAGATCTCCCCGTAACTACCGAGGCTTACCACCCCTTCCTGGATGCGTGCGCCTCCCGAGTCGTTTAATCCGATGACCGGGCATCCGGCCTTGACGGCCAGATCCATGATCTTGCAGACCTTCTCCCCGAAGGGACCGCTAAGCGATCCACCGAAGACCGTAAAGTCCTGCGAAAAGACGAAAACCGGCCGTCCATGGATCCGTCCATAACCCGTTACCACCCCGTCGCCGAGGATGCGCTTCTTCTCCATACCGAAGTCATGGCAACGATGGACCACGAACTTGTCGAATTCCTGGAATGTGCCCGGGTCCAGAAGGAGTTCGATCCTCTCGCGGGCGGTCAGCTTTCCCTTATCGTGCTGGGCCTGGATGCGCTCCTTTCCACCTCCAAGCTCAGCCAGCTCATTCATCTCGCGAAGCTTGGCGTAGTGCTCTTCCAGTTCCATTCCACTGCCTCCTTGCCCTGGACATGGCCGCGGACGTCGCTCATTTCAACGTAATCGCCCATGCCCCGCCTTTGGCGGGGCACCCTGGAGTCATGAAAATAACCGCCGTTTCGTCTATTTCGCCCATTTCATCCTCTTGATCCGTTTCGTCCATTTCCCACTTCTGGCGGTTTTTCCGCCCTTGACGGGGGCTCCCACGCCAAGGGCGCAACTCCATGCTCTTTGCTATCACGCCGTGTGCCGTATGCCTTTCGCCTTTCGCCCCTTCCTCCGTTGGGGGAAAAAAGGGTGCGGTCCTCTCCGCTCTGCGTTCATGACTCCCCTGCAACCTCCCTGAGGGCGCGCTCAACGGTCTGCCCGATCTCGGCGGGACTCGGGGCCACCATTACTCCAGCTTCCTCGAGGACCCGAATCTTTTCCTGGGCTGTTCCTTGTCCACCGGAGATGATGGCACCAGCGTGCCCCATCCGCCTTCCGGGGGGGGCGGTCTGTCCTGCAATGAAGGCCACCACGGGCTTTCGGAAGCGCTCCCGGATATAGACGGCGGCTTCCTCCTCTGCCGTGCCTCCAATCTCTCCAATGAGGACCACAACGTGTGTCTCCGGGTCTTTCTCGAAGAGGGGAAGAAGATCCAAAAAGGTGCTCCCCACAATGGGATCCCCTCCGATACCAATACAGGTGGACTGCCCGATTCCCCGACGGGACAGCTGGTCCACGGCCTCGTATGTCAGGGTGCCGCTTCTGGATAGCACCCCCACATGCCCGGGCCGATGGATCGCCCCGGGCATGATGCCTACTTTGCACTGACCGGGGGTGATCACACCAGGGCAGTTAGGCCCAATGAGACGAGATTCGGACCGGTTCAAGGCTTCTCGAACCCGGATCATGTCCCTGACGGGGATCCCCTCTGTAATACAGATGATCAGTTGGATCCCCTCGTCGATGGCCTCCAGGATGGCGTCCGCGGCGAAAGGGGGAGGGACGAAGATGAGGGAGCAGTTGGCCTCGGTCTCGCGACGGGCTTCTCCCACGGTGTGGAAGACGGGAACCCCGTCCTGGACCCGGCCACCTTTGCCCGGAGTCACACCGGCTACGATTCGGGTGCCATATTGGAGACACTGACGGGCATGGAAACTGCCTTCCTTCCCCGTGATTCCCTGCACCACAACCCGTGTATCCCTGTCGACCAGGATCGCCATCAGCGCCCTCCCAACTCCACGGCTCTCTGCGCAGCCTCCCTCATTCCCTCTGCCACAATCAGACGTAGCCCTGAGTCGGCAAGGAGCCGGCGGCCTTCCTCCGCATTGGTCCCCTCCAGCCGAACTACCATAGGGACCTCCATCCCCAATTCGGCGGCCGCCCTCACCACGCCCCTTGCGATGACATCGCAACGCATGATGCCGCCGAAGATATTGATGAGAACGACCTTGACCTTGGGATCGGACAACAGGATCCGGAAGGCATGGGAGACGGCCTCCTCACTGGCCCCTCCTCCCACATCCAGGAAATTGGCCGGTTCTCCCCCCACCACCTTGATCATGTCCATGGTGGCCATGGCCAGCCCGGCTCCGTTGACCAGGCAACCGATATTTCCGTCGAGCTTGATGTAGTTGAGCCCATGGCGTGAGGCCTCCCTCTCCAAGGGATCCTCCTCATCGGGGTCTTTCATGGATTCCCAATCGGGATGGCGGAAGGCCGCGTTATCCTCGAAGTTGATCTTGGCGTCCAGGGCGAGGACACGGCCGTCACCGGCGATGATCAGAGGATTGATTTCGGCCAGGGAACAGTCCTCTTCATAAAAAAGCCTGCAGAGGTGCTGTAGGACGCCCTGCATTTCGGGCAAGGCCTCCTTGGGAACCCCCATGGCGAAGGTCACCCTCCTTGCTTGGAAGGGATGAAGGGTGCCGTCGCTTTCTAATTTCTCTCTGAAGAGGGACTGGGGATGGCTGCGTGCAACTTCTTCGACCTCCATGCCTCCAGCGGAACTGACCAACAGGACCGCGCGCCCCTCGCTTCTGTCCACCGTAACGCCAGCATAGATTTCCTGGATTACGTCTACCCGCTCTTCCACCAATACTGCTCGGACCGGACGCCCTCGAGGGCCAGTCTGGGATGTGACCAAAGGAGCACCGAGAAGCCTCCGTGCATGGGACTCCACCTCATCCGGGGTCGAAGCCAAGAGGATGCCTCCGGCCTTGCCCCGACCACCTGCCAAGATCTGTGCCTTGACGACCCAACCGTCTCCTGGCAAAGCCAGTGCCGCTTCCCGGGCCTCCTCAGGGGTCCGGGCCAACGAACCGCGGGGCACATGAATGCCATGGCGCCGAAAGATTTCTTTGGCTTGAAATTCGTGGATCTTCATGCTACATCAACTTCCTCGCTTAGGTGTTTTACGATCGCCTCTTCAAACGTGCTATCCTGGCGACTCGCGGCGATATCGGCGCACACCGGCCTCGTAGAGGTCCTGTCCCAGTACGTCATTGATGACCGTTACGGGAAAGTCCCTCACGATCAGCCTTCGAATCGCCTCGGGCCCGAGGTCCTCATAGGCCACGATCTCCGAATGTACAATAGAGCGGGCTAACAGGGCACCTGCACCTCCAGTGGCCCCGAAATAGACCGCCTTATAGCGCCTTAAGGCCTCGATGACATCTTTGCCCCTTTTGCCCTTTCCGATCATCCCCTTGAGACCCCTTTCCAGAAGGAGCGGGGCGTAGGGGTCCATGCGGTAGCTTGTGGTCGGCCCCGCAGAACCGATGGGGCGGCCTGGCTTGGGCGGAGTGGGGCCCACGTAGTAGATCACCTGACCGTTGAGATCGAATGGAAGGGGGAGGTCCTTTTGGATCCTTTCCGCCAAACGTTTGTGGGCCGCATCCCTCCCAGTGTAAATGACGCCGTTGAGCAGGACCTTCTGGCCTATGCGCAGTGGCTCCACATCTTCATCGGTCAGGGGTGTCTCCAGTCGAATGGGTTCCTCCATGGGGCCTCCGTCTTTGAATCAATGTGAGATGTAGCCGAGCATTGTGTTCCTTCACAGAGACGGTGCAAACGGGGGCTTTGGGGCACGCCCTACAGCACCGCCCCCTGATGCCTGGCAGCGTGGCATTGAATGTTTACCGCCACAGGCAAGCTGGCGATGTGGCAGGGCATCATCTCCACGTGTACGCTCAATGCTGTGGTGTTCCCGCCGTAGCCTTGGGGACCGATTCCAAGACGGTTGATCCTCTCCAAGAGCACATCTTCCATGGCCGCGAGCTCAGGGTCTGGATGTGGAGAGCCCAGAGGACGAAGGAGGGCGCGTTTGGCAAGGATGGCTGCCTTTTCGAAGGTGCCTCCGATGCCCACGCCCACAACGATGGGTGGACAGGGATTGGGGCCTGCCTCTCGGACCCGTTCCACCACATAATCCATGACTCCCTCCTTTCCCACGGCAGGGGTGAGCATCTTGAGGCCGCTCATGTTCTCGCTCCCCCCGCCCTTGGGAACGGCGATTATCTTCAAACGGTCGCCTTCTACAAGCTCTAAATGGATGACTGCGGGAGTGTTGTCCCCTGTGTTGGCCCGGGTGAAAGGATGACAGGCGGATTTTCGGAGGTAGCCCTCTTGGTAGCCCTGACGGACGCCCTCCTGAATGGCCTTGTAGAGGGACCCCCCCACCACACGGAGGTCTTGTCCCATCTCCACGAAGACCACGGCCAAGCCCGTATCTTGACACATGGGGACCTCTTCGTCCCGAGCGATGCGGGCGTTGTCCAGAATCTCCTGCAAGACCTCTCGGGCCGTAGGGGAGGATTCCTTTTCCATGGCCTTCCTTAGAGCCGTTTGAACGTCCTCTCCCAGACAGGTGTTGGCCTTAATGAAGAGCCTCTTGACGACCTGAGTGACCTCCTGAATATGGATCTCTCTCATCTCGTCTCTCACCTTCCCCGGGAATCCGAATGAAGAGGAGAAAGATCTGACGGTCCCCTTTGGTCGGACCCCTCCCGCAGTCTCCGGATCCTGCGAATCAAGTCCCCGACCTGTCTTTCCACAAGGTAGTCCGCAATGTCCCTCGGGGTGTATCGGGGACGGAGGATCCACCTCCGAATCACGCCGAAGACCCCGCTGTAGACCAAAAAGTTGGCCTCCATGAAGGGATCCATGCCCCGGGTCCCCTCCAGGGCCTCCTCCAGGATCTTTTGAAAGTATTCCACGATCTCCGATTCCTTCTTCAAGATGACGCGGAGGTAGTCCTTGCGGACGTATTTGGCCTGGGTGTAGGCCAACATCACTTGGTCCTCCAGCTCCAGGGCACTCTCCACGAAGGCCCGGTAGGCGATACGAAGCCGCAGAAAAGGATCCGGCTGGTCTGGACACTGGGCTTTGACCCTTCCGTAGAAGGACTTGACGTAATTGTCGAAGAATAGATAGAGGATGTCGTCTTTGCTCTTCACGTAATCGTAGATGCTGCCCAGCCCTACCCCCGCCTCCTCGGCGATCTCCCGCACGGTGGCCTTGTGGTATCCTTTTTCCTTGAAGACTCGGATGGCTCCTTCGATGATCTGCCGGCGCTTTTCATCGATGAGCTGGCGATCCTTGACCTTAGCCTCGATTTTCATGGCTGTCCTCTGTGCGGTCCAGGTGGAAGAGGGCCTTTCGCCTCCTGGGTGTTTCTCGATCACTGAGGGGTTTTTCTCTCCCCTAAAGGCGGCCGGAAGACCGTTCCGAACAAACGTTCATTCATCTTAGGGATCCTTGTGGATTTGTCAAGCCCTTTCTCAGGAAAGGAAAGGGTCCCAAGGGGGGGAGAGGAAATGGGGCTGGGAGGCTGGCTCGTTGACTTCTCCTGGCCTGTTGTGGTAGAGGGTGAGGATAAGGAGGATGGTTTCTGGGATTCCGAATCGAGAGGAGGTGGAGCATGGCGAATGTGGAAGGTTATGAACTGCCCGATGAGCTCTACTACCATCGAGAGCACATGTGGGCCAGGGTAGAGGACGGCAAAGTGGTGGTCGGCATTACCGATTTTGCTCAGAAATTGGCTGGAGACATCAGCTTCGTGGACATGCCCGAGGAAGGTGATGAGGTAGAGCAGGACGAACGTGTCGGGACCATCGAGACCGGAAAGTGGCTGGGGAAGCTCTATGCCCCCGTCTCCGGTGAAGTAACCGCAAGAAACGAGGCGGTGGAGGATGACCCTACGGTCATCAATCGGGATCCCTATGGGGAGGGCTGGATCTTCGAGATCGAGATGAGCGCCCCTGAGGAGTTGAAGAACCTCCTCCACGGGGAGGCCGCTGTGGAATGGCTCAAGGGGGAGATCGAAAAGCACGCCAAATAAGATCTCCGAGTTCCAGGCCCCCACGGATTATACGGATGCCGGGCCTCCATGTTGGGCGTTGTACAGCTTGGACGTCAAAAGAGATCGAGAGGTCCGGGCCAATTCAACTCAAAGTGGGGGTCCTTTGCGTGGAGTGAGCCATGAAGATTCGGGTTCCCTACGGCCAGGAAGAGCTGACGGTCCAGGTCCCCGATGAGAATCTTATCGGGGTCTTTCATCCAAACGAAGTAGAGACCGGCCCTGAGCGCGAGACACTCCTTCATGCCCTGCAGAACCCGCTTGGAGGGCCCAGCTTCGATGAGTTCCTGGAAGGATCGGGGGAGGTCCTCTTCATCGTCAATGACGGGACCCGTCCCACGCCTACGGCCAAGGTCTTGGAGATCCTTGAGGAGCGCCTGAGGAAAGTGAAGGCCACGTTCATCGTGGCCACGGGGTGCCATAGAGCACCCACTGAGGAGGAGTACCGCTTCATTTTCGGCAGACTGTATCCTGATTTCAGCAATCGGATCTACGTCCACGACTCCCGCAATGAACGGGAAATGGCTTACTTGGGGACCTCCAAAAACGGCACCGAGATGTATGTGAACCACCATGGAGTCAAGGCGGACAAGCTGGTGGCTATTAGCTCCGTGGAGCCCCACTACTTCGGCGGATATACTGGTGGGAGGAAGTCGTTCCTTCCGGGAATCGCCTCCTACCGGACCATCGAGCAGAATCACAAATACGCCATCCGCCCCGAGGCCAAGAGCCTGGCCTTGGCCGGAAACCCGGTCCACGAGGACATGATCGATGCCTTAAAAAGCATCGAGGGCAAGCCCATCTTCTCCATCCAGGTGGTGTTGGATCGGCAGCGGCGCATCTACGCGGCCGCAACCGGAGACATACATGCCTCCCTCGATGCGGCCATCGAGAAGGCCAACGAGCTGTTCTGCGTTCGGGTGCCGCAGAAGGCCGATATCGTGGTCTCGGTGGCTCCGTATCCCATGGACGTGGACCTCTACCAGTCCCAGAAGACTTTGGAGAGCGGCAAACTCGCTTTGAAGGAGGGGGGCATCCTCATCATGGTGAGCAAGTGCCGTACGGGCATCGGGGAGAAGAGCTTCTTCGACCTACTTGCCCGAGCCGGTGGTGACCCCAAACGGGCCCTGGAGGAGATCGACAGAGGCTACAAACTGGGCTACCACAAGGCGGCCAAGATGGCCGAGATCGCCCTGTGGGCCGATATGTGGGCCGTGACGGACCTTCCCGATTCGGATCTGGAGACCGTATTCATGCGGCCCTTTCATGACCTCCAGAAGGCCTTGGACGAGGCCTTGGCGGTCAAGGGTAAGGACGCTAAAGTCCTCTTTCTGATGGACGGCTCCATCACTGTTCCCCTTGTTGGTGAAACCTGAAGAGAGCCAGTCCGTGAGGTCCTCGTGGATTTTCGGGGGGAATGACCTACGAGGTTAGGAGAGGTGGAGACATGCCCCTGAGAGAAGACATCGTCGAGAAATTGGTTGACATCCTGGGGGAGGAGAACTGCAGCACACGCACGGCGGAGCTCTATGTATACTCCTTCGACGGAGGGATTCACCGGAGGAAGCCGGATGCGGTGGTGCGCCCCAAGAATACCCTCCAGGTGCAGAAAATCGTGGAGCTGGCCAACCAAGAGAAGATCCCGCTGGTCCCACGAGGGGCCGGGACCGGGCTTGTGGGCTCTGCGGTGCCCATCATGGGCGGAATCGTAGTGGACATGCAGGGGATGAATCAGCTCCATGAGATACGCGTGGACGGTCTCTACGCCGTTGTGGAGCCCGGCGTGGTCTGCGATCGGTTCAACGAGGCCCTTAAACCTCACGGGTTTTTCATCCCGGGTCCAGCATCCAGCGAGGTAGCCACTCTGGGAGGGATGGTGGCGCTGAACGCCTCCGGGGGAAAGGCCCTTAAGTACGGGGCCACAAGGGACTACGTGCTGGGTCTTACAGTGGTCCTTCCCACGGGAGAGGTCATCGAGGTGGGTTCTCGGACACCCAAGAACTCCGGAGGATTTCAGTTCGAGAAGTTCTTCTGCGGGATGGAGGGAACCTTGGGGATTATCACCGAGATCATCATGAAGATCGCTCCCAGACCCAGAGGAAGGGCTGGCTGTGTGGCCTACTTCGATGAGCTGGAGAAGACCGGGCAGTGCGTGGCCAACATCATCGCCCACGGGCTTTTGCCCTCTCAGTTGGAGATCATGGCCGCCACCTCCATAAAGGCCGTCAACCGGGCCACCGGCATGGGCCTTTTGGAGTGCGCTGGGATGCTGCTCATCGAGGTGGACGGACACCCCAATGTGGTAGGGGAAGAGATCGAGCTGGTGGGTCGGATCTGCCGTGAGAGCGGAGCGATCCAGGTGGACCTCACCGATGACCCCAACCGCATCGATGAGCTCTGGAAGGGAAGGAAGCAGATGATCCCCTCCTTAAGCATCCTACAGGAAGATTACGCCACTGTGATGTTGGCCGATGATATGTCCGTGCCCATCTACAATGTGCCCAAGGCCCTCATGGCCTTTGAGGAGATCTCCAGTCAGTACGACATTCATATCCCGGCCTATGGTCATGCCGGAGACGGTAATCTCCACACCAAAGTCCTCATGGATCCCACCAACCCGGATCATTGGAGACAGGCCGAGGAAGCCGTCCCTCGTATATACGATGTGGTTCTATCGCTAGGGGGGACCACAACGGGGGAACACGGCATCGGGATCACCAAGGCCCCATTCCTCCATAAGGAGAGGGCCGGCGCCGTCAAGGTCATGAAGACCATCAAACGGGCCCTGGACCCCAACAACATCATGAATCCGCGGAAGGTCATGGACTGGGAGGAGGGCTTTGTGACCCACCTTCGCTATCCCTTCGAGATCCCGGAGCAGAAGGGGGAGCTGGCTCCATGGTTCCACGAGACGATCACCTGTACCCAATGCGGGTTTTGCAAAGGGGTCTGCCCGGGGATCCAGTGCACTGAGGGGTGGGATTCCGTGGGACCTCGAGGCAAGGTTGCCCTGGCCTATGGGGTTGTCACGGGAGAGATCGAGCTCGACGATTCGGTGGCCGAGCGCTTCTTTCAGTGCGTTCTGTGTGGAGATTGCCTTCGACGCTGTCCCTCGGGAATCCGAACCCCAGAACTGGTCAAGGCAGCGAGGGCCCAGCTTGTGGATTCTGGATTCGCCTATGATACCCACCGCTCCCTGGTGGAGAATATCCTGAAGACGGGCAACATATACGGCGACGAGGCCATGGAGACCCCTGCCACGGAGGGGGAGACGGTGGTCTTTCTGGGATGTCAATACGGCTCTCGGCTCAATAAGACGAAGAAGTACGTCAAGATCATGGATCGGCTCGGTCTGCGGGCGAAGCTGGAGGGAGGGCTTTGCTGCGGTTACCCTATGGCCGTCCTCGGCTTCAAGAAGGCCTTGGAGGGCTACAAGGAGCGGTTTCTGAAGCGGTTCAAGCCATCGGAGATGGTGGCCTTCTGTCCGTCATGTGCCCTTTTCCTTCACGAGGAGTACGGGTTTCCGGCAAAGCATGTGATCCAGGCCATGCTGGAGAAGATCGATTCGCGTTCCATCGAACCTGCTGGGAAGCGCGTCACCTACCATGATCCTTGCGACCTTTCGAGGGGCTTGAAGATGACCGAGGAGCCTCGTGAGCTCCTGCAGAAGCTGGGGTATGAAGTGGTGGAGATGGCCCATAACCGTCAGCAGTCACGATGCTGCGGAGGTGGGGGCGGGATTCTCACCTCAGACTTGAAGATGTCCCAGGATATCTCCGCCGCTCGCATCCAAGAGGCTTTGGATACTGGGGCCGAGGTCTTGGTGACAGCTTGCCCCACGTGTGAACAGGTCCTGAAGAAGGCCGCATCCACAGTAAAAGGACGGAAGATCGCCGTCAAGGAACTTAGCGATCTGGTCTGGGATGCACTGAAGTAGCGCGGATGGACCCATCTGGCTTGCCCGGAACCGGGGTCCATCGGATGGGTTCTATATCCAGGAGGAATCCGGCCCAGGAAGGGACCGGAGGAGAGGAGTGGGCCCAGAAGGGCCTCGGAAGAAGTAGGACTAGATGTCCTGAAGAGCCGAGGCCCTTTTCTTTTCCGGGAGGCGAAAGGGACCATGAGGATCTGTGTCTTGGACGGCCAGGGAGGAGGCATTGGGAGTGCTGTCATCCGAAGGTTGCGGGAGGTCTTCGAGGACAAGCTGGAGATCGTTGCCCTGGGAACCAATGCTGTAGCCACTGCGGCCATGCTCAAGGCGGGGGCCAACCGGGGAGCTACGGGCGAGAACGCGGTGGTCCGAAACGTGGGCAAGGCCCATGCCATCGTGGGCTCGGTGGGGATCGTGATGGCCCACGCCATGTGGGGGGAGATGACACCGGCCATGGCCGAGGCCGTGGCCTCTTCCGAGGCCCTGAAGATCCTGATCCCTTTGAGTCAAGAGCAGGTGGTCATCCTGGGGCTCCAGGCTCAGCCCTTGCCCCATCTCCTGGAGGAAATGGTGAAGCAAATCCACACCCTCATGGAGGAAGGCCATGTGTGAGGCCAACGTGTATCTGGTTCGAGAGGGCCGCGAGGAGCTCCTCATGGAGGCCGTGGACGTGATGGAGCCACGAGGAGATAAGCTCTATCTCAGAAACATCTTTGGAGAGCAGAGGGAGGTGGCCGCTCGTCTGAAGACCACATCCCTTCTGCAACACAAGATCCTCTTGGAGCCTTTGTCCGAAGGGGAGGAGACCTAAGGACGCTTAGAAGGTCCACCCCAACAAGAGACTCTGAGGCATTTTCTCCCACTCGCTTCCCCAGGTGGGGAAAAAGGGGAGGATTATTCCTTCCTGGCCCAATTGAGCGCGCCGCCCGCTACCAGGATCTCCCGCTCGCGGGGGCTCAATTCCAGTCGAAGAGAGATCTCCTTTTGTCCCACTCGGGCCTTGATCTCCCTTCGGCCTGCGAGCAGGGCCTCCCGGATGCCGGGCAAGAGCACGCGATCCCCTTGCTGGACGTACTGATAGTCTTCAGCGTGGACGAACTCCAAAGGGACAATACCGTAGTTGATGAGATTGGCCTTGTGGATCCTGGCGAAGCTCTTAGCGATCTTGGCTCGGATTCCCAGATAGCGAGGGGCCAAGGCGGCGTGTTCTCTGGAAGATCCCTGTCCATAATTCTCCCCTCCCACAATGAACCCTCCGGCGGCCTTCCGAGCCCTTTGTGGAAAGGTTTTGTCCAAGATCTCGAAGGTGAACTCACTGATGGCTGGGATATTGCTCCTCAAGGGGAGAACGCGGTTGCCTCCGGGCAGGATGTGATCCGTGGTAATATGATCCCCCACCTTGAGGATGACCTCACCCTCTAGCTCCTCCTCAAGGTCTGAGAATCGAGGAAAGGGTTGGATGTTGGGACCGCGGACCAACTCCACGCTGTCGAGGGCGTGGGCTGGGGCCACGAACCACTCGTCGTTGAATCGGAAGACCTTGGGGAATGGGACCTGGGGACAATCCCCCAAGGTCCTCGGATCGGTAATACGGCCGGCGAGGGCCGAGGCTGCAGCCACTTCGGGAGAACAGAGGTAGACCCGATCGTCCTTGAGTCCGCTTCGGCCCCGATAGTTGCGGGGCATGGTACGGAGGGAATTTGTGCCCGAAGCGGGCACTTGACCCATTCCGATGCAGCCGAGGCAGCCAGGCTGATGCACTCGTGCCCCGGCGTGGATAAGATCCAGAAACCCCCCCATGAGGGCCGCGTTCTCGATGACCTGACGGCTGCCAGGATTGACGTGGAGACTGAGCCCGGGATGGACTCGCTTTCCCTTTAGGATAAGGGCCGTCATCATGATGTCACGATAGGAGCCGTTGGTGGAGGAGCCCACGATCACCTGAGAGACCTCCACGTGGCTTAGAGAAGCGGCCGGTCTGACGTTGTCCGGGCTGTGAGGGCAGGCGACCAACGGCTCCAGTGTGCTCAGATCCAATTCGGAGATCTCGTCATAGGCGGCGTCCGAGTCCGCAGCCATCTCCGTCCACTGTCCCTCCCTGCCTTGCAGTCGCAGGAAATCTCGGGTGACCCCATCCGAAGGGAAGACCACTGCCGTGGCCCCCATATCCACGCCCATGTTGGCGATAGTGGCTCGAGCGCTCATGTCCAGATTGGCCACCCCTGGGCCGAAGAACTCCACTATCTTGCCCATTGCTCCCTTTACGCCATGGCGCCGAAGGAGTTCCAGGATGACGTCCTTTCCCGACACCCAAGGGGGGAGGCTCCCGGTGCAGTGGATCCCCCAGATTCTGGGCATGGGAAGATAGAAGGGGCGACCAGCCATGGCGAGGGCCACATCCAGACCACCTGCCCCCACGGCCAGCATGGCCAAACAGCCGCCCGTGGTGGTATGGCTGTCGGCTCCTAGGAGGGTCTTCCCGGGGATGCCGAATCGTTCCCGATGGATGTGATGGGAGATTCCGTTTCCCGGTGGGGACAGAAGGACTCCGTACTTGGCCGCGGCAGAATGGAGGAACCGATGGTCGTCTGCGTTCTTGTAGTCCGTCTGGAGGATGTTATGGTCTATATAACTGACCGACAACTCAGTGCGGACGCGAGGGATCCCCAGTGCCTCGAAGGCCAGATAGACCATGGTCCCCGTAGCGTCCTGTGTGAGGGTCTGGTCGATGCGGAGTCCGATCTCCTCTCCGGGGACCATCCGTCCCTCCACCAAGTGGGACTCTATCAGCTTGTGTGCGAGGGTCATTCCCATCCGGGACCTCCTTGCTCCATTGCTCCGACCTAGGACCTTACCGAGCCATGCGGGGAGGCATTGAAGAGAGGCCGTGCTTCTCTGATTTGCGGAAGATCTGACGGCCTACTCTGCTTTGCTTACCACCGTGACCTGATCCGCGGTGCGCTCTTGGTAGGGTTCGGTGAGATGGAGGCTGTATCGACTCAACATCCAGAGCTCAGGGAGGATCTCGGAGACCAGTTCTCCGTCGTCGAAGATGCGGACGATGGCGTTCTCCGAGACCACCACGGCCACTGCACTGGTCTGACGGGTAATGGAGGCGGCGGCCATATGTCGGCTGCCCAGCCCTAGGGGGAGTTCAATTCCATCGGAGGAGGCATCGATATATCGGCAGGCGGATATGACGATCCCCTCGTCCGAGACCACGAAGGCCCCATCCAGCTGAGCCAGTTCCTTGACCGTCTCCCGTAAATTGGGATCGTCAATTCTCTTTACTTCATCAGGATGACCCCATAGAGGATCCAAGATAAGGCTCTTGGAGCGCTTGAGGACCTCTTCGGAATCGGAGACCACGAACATGGTCCCGATACGTCTCCCTTCTCGACCCTCGCGGGCGATCTCCAAGGCCAGGAGGATCACCTGCTCCAGGGTCTCCAGATTGACCCCACGCCTCTGGGTGCAGATTCCCCGGAAGAGGTCAAGATGCGGCTTCCTCATTGGGTTCAGCGCCCCCATCCTCATGAAATCGTCCCCGATAGGCCAGGAAGTAGACCAGAGGGATCACCACCAAGGTAAAAAGCGTAGAAACCATAATACCGAAAATCAGCGCCCAGGCCAACCCGGAGAAGATGGGATCCAGGGTGATGGGCCAGGCGGCCAACATGGCCGTCAAGGAAGTCAGAAAGATCGGCCTTGTCCTCAATGCCCCTGCCTCGATGAGAGAATCCACCAGGGCCTTTCCCTCCTTCTTTCTCTCCTCCACGAACTCGATGAGGAGAATAGCGTTTCGGGTGGCGATGCCCGCCAAGGCGATCATCCCGATCATGGCAGTGGCCGTAAAATAGGTGGGATTAGGCCAACCGCCCACGGGTCCGCCGCCTATCAGGTTGAGAAGCCAGAACCCGGGCAGTATCCCGATGATGGACAGGGGAAGCGCGATCAGCTGGATGGCGGGAAGAAGGTAACTCCCCGTCTGATTGAGCAATAGGATGTAGATACCGAGGACAGCCACTCCGAAGGCGATGCCCAGGTCACGGAAGACCCGCAGCGTGATTTTCCATTCTCCCTCTCCAGACCACTTGACCTGAAGATCCCGCAAAAGGGGGTCCTGCTGGACCTTCTTGCTCAAGGTCAGGACGGCCTCGGGAGGGGGGACCCCCGCCGTCTCCCCGAAGACATAGACCACGGGGCGGAGGTTCTTATGGTAGATGGGCTGGTCAATGAGGCGCTCTTTGAGTTCGCCAAGTTCAGAGAGGAAGACCATCTCTCCAGTCTCTCCCCTGACCGGGAGCTGTTGGAGGTGGGCGCTGAGGGCCCTCTGGGTCCTGGGCAGTCGGAGCCGGATGCGAACCGGATGTACCTGGTCATCTAGCCTAAGGGATTGGGAGGCGTCGCCCGCCACTGCCCCCTGCAAGAGTGTGACGATCCTCGAGGCGGGGATCCCGTGGAGGGCTGCTTTCACGCGGTCCACCTGGTAGATCTCCTCCACTTGCGGGGCCACAAGAACATCGTCCACATCCACCACACCTGGGGTCAGCTCCATGATCCGACGAACACGTCGGGCCCCGGCCACCAACTGCTCGTAAGGTGTCCCGATGGGCCCATAGATCTCGGCCACCAACGTTGCAATGACCGGAGGGCCGGGAGGAACCTCCACGATCTTGATATTGGCCCCGTGGCGAAGGGCGATCTCCTTGAGATCGTTTCGGATCCGAAGCCCGATGGCGTGGCTCTGCTGTTGTCTGCGTTTCTTTTCGATCAAGTTGACTCGGAGATCGGCGACATGGGGTCCCCGTCGCAAATAGTAGTGCCGCACCAGTCCATTGAAGTCCATGGGACTGCTGGTTCCCACATAGGTGCTCACATCGGTGACTTCGGGCAAACGGATGAGGTAGTTGGCTAGGGCCTGGACTGCGGCCTCTGTGGTCTCTAGGGTGGTCCCCTCCGGCATGTCCACCACCACCTGGAGTTCGTTTTTGTTGTCGAATGGCAGCATCTTCAAGGGAACGCGGCGGGTGACCACAAGGGAGCCCGCAAGTCCAAGGAGGATCACTACCCCCGCCAGTATGAACCAGCGCAGGGAGCGGTGTTCGAAGACGGGCATCATCACTCCACGGTAGATGCGATAGAGGGGGCTTTCCTCCAGCACGAAGGGACGTTTATGGGGGCGGTCGTAAGCGCCCTTGAGGAAGTGATAGGCAAGCCAAGGGGTCACCGTAAAGGCCACCAGAAGGCTCATGAGCATGGCAATGGGGACGTTGAGGGCCATGGGGCCCATATATGGTCCCATCATCCCCGTGATGAAGAACATGGGAACGAAGGAGATGATCGCCGCGAAGGTAGCCACAATGATGGGCGGACGCACCTCGTTGACGGCTACCAGTACAGCAGTGAAGGGATCGTGCCTTCGCATGCTGAAGTGTCGGTGGATGTTCTCCACGTCCACGATGGGATCGTCCACCACCAGCCCTAGGGACAGGATCAGTGCGAAGAGGGTTACACGGTTGATGGTGTAACCCAAAAGGAAGTTGATGAGGAGCGTGAGGCTGAAGGTGATGGGGATGGCCAGGGCGATGATGATACCCTCGCGCCATCCCAGGGTATAGGCGAGGAGGGCCACCACGATGATGATGGCCACAAGAAGGGCCTCGACCAGCTCGTTGACCTTATCGTTGGCGGTCTTGCCGTAGTCTCGGGTCACTCGAAGATAGACCCCGTCGGGCAGGGCCTCTCGGGCGAAACGCTCAGCCTCCCGTTGAACCTCCCGGGAGACCCACACGGCGTTGGTGCCCTTCCGTTTGGCCACGGCCACGGTCACTGCTGGGTAATCTCGGAAGCGTTCGATCCTCGGGGGTATTGTGGATCCTCTGTGAGCCGCAGGGTCCGGCTCCGTAAAGGCCATGGGGCCGAATGCCAGACGGGTGTAGGTCTTGGGCTCGGAAGGACCGTCTTGGATCCGGGCCACCTCTTTTAGGTAGATGGGGCGCATCCCTCTGCTTCCCACCACCAGATTGCCCACCTCACGAGCGGAGATGAGGAACTCGCCCGCTTGGAGCCGGATGGCCCTATCGTGCCCCACCAGCTCCCCCGCTGGCAGGGAGGCGTTGGCTGCCCGTAATGCCCTAGCCACATCCTCTATGGAGACCCCGCGGCTGGCCATGAGCTGAGGGATGAGATGGACGCTTATCTCTCTGGGCCTGCCTCCGATCACATAGGTCTTTCCGGCGTTCTTGACGCCCTGCAGTCGGATCTCCAACTCTTCGGCCATCCGCCTCAGTTCGTAGTCGCTGTAACGATCGCTATAAAGGGTGAGATTGACTATGGGGACGTCGTCGATCTCCACGGGTTTGACGACCCAGCCCGTCACCCCCGGGGGGATCTGATCGATGTTGGCTTGGATCTTGTTGTGGAGTTTGACCCAACTGCGTTCCCGGTCTTCCCCAACGAAGAATCGAACCGTGACTATGGCCAAAGAGGGGTAGCTTGTGGAGTAGACATATTCCACTCCATCGATCTGGTAGAGGAGCTTTTCCAGACGAGTGGATACTTGACGTTCCACCTCGCGAGCCGAAGCCCCCGGCATGCGGATGAGGACGTCGGCGAGGGGTACCACTATCTGGGGGTCTTCCTCGCGAGGGGTGATCCAGAGGGCGGCCGCACCGGCCAGCAGGCTCACGAGGATCAGCAGAATGGAAAGGTTCCCCTTGAGAAAGGTCAGGACAATACGATTGATCCAGTGGTGGGAGCCCTCTGCTGCATCCTTCATGGCAAGGCGACCTCCTCTCCCTCCTTCAGTCCCGAGAGGACCTCCACCATCTCGTTGTGAACCTCCCCCAAAGTTACGAAGCGCCTTGTGGGATGCCCGTCAGGGCCTCGGACGTCCACCAAGTGCAACTGGCCCACCGAGCGGACGCACTTTTTTGGAACGACGAGGGTCTCGTACCGCCCATAAGGGACCCTCAGCCGTCCGAAGAGGCCGCTCACCAGCCCCTCCCTGGGGGGCAGGGCCACTTTGACCAGGACCGTGCGGGTTGCGGGATCCGCCCGAGGCACGATCTCCCTTACCCTTCCTTCCAGGGTCCTATGAAGGGCGTCTACGTAGACCTCCAGGTCCTGTCCCACACTGATGTGGGGGAGGAGGGACTCGGAGACGATGGCGTGCAGTTCCGGGTGGGAAGGGGTCTCTAGGAGAAAGAGCACTTGCCCGGGACCCACCATATCCCCCACCTCTACCTCTTTGCGGACCACCCTGCCGGAGAAGGGTGCTGTGATCACGGTATGGCTCAGGAGGACTTGGGATTCGGTTACGGCGGCTTGGGCCTGTTCGGCCTGGGCCTGCAATTGAAGGATCTCCCTCTCGATGGCCTCGACCTCCTGTTGGGCCGCTCGAAATTGGGCTTCTGCCGTCTCTTTCTGTGCCCTAGCGTGCTCCAGCTTTTGCCCCGTTGCTGCTCCGGTGCGATAGAGCTGCTCGTAGCGCTGATAGTCCGAGAGGGCCTGAGTCCTCTGTGCCCGAGCGGCCTCCACCCGTGCCCGAGCGGCCTCCAATCGTGCCCGAGCGGCCTCCAATGCCCTTTTGGTTGCCTTGAGTTGGGAGTGGGACCTGCGGAGTTTGGCCCGGATGTCCCGGTCGTCGAGACGGGCCAGCACTGTGGGATGCCCTCCGGTCTCGTCCGGACCTTTAACGGAATCTCCCTCTCGGACGAGAATCTCCTTGACTTGCGCAAGGATACGGCTGGAGACTTGTGCCTGTGCCTGGGTCCGAACGGTCCCCACCTGATCCAGGATCAAGGGATATTCACGAAGCTCCACCCGGGACCATGAAAGGTCGGGGGGGGGTGGAGGTTTGGGAATGGGAGGCCCAGGATGGACCTTTTCCTCTAGGGCCCCAGAGAGCCACACCATAAGGCCCACAAGGAGGCCCACCAGTGCGATTCCCTTCAAGATGGTCAGGAGACCTCTTTTCCTGCTCGATCCCTCACTCATGGTCTTCCTCTCCACCTCGCGCGAAGGCACCGAGGGCCTTTCTCAGGGCGGCCTGAGCGATCATCCCGTCGAAAAGGGCTGCGGTATAGGCCACCTCCGCACGGTTCAGAGCCACCTCCGCCTGAAGCAGGGCATCTACAGTGACCACCTCGTTTCGGTAGAGATTCTGGGTCTCCTTCAGCCCCTGGGCGGCCCATTGCTTGCGCTCCGCCGCCACCCGGATTCTATCGGTGGCCTCTTGGATCGCCAGGACCGCCTCCTGAACCTCCAGTGCAATGTCCAAGGCGATCTGCTCCCCCCTCGCTTGAGCCTCCTTCAGTCGGGCGCGTGCCTCACGAATCTGCGCGAGGGTCATCCCCCCCTGAAAGAGAGGCCAGGTGAGCTGAACTCCGACCATCCAGCTATCGGCCCCATCCCGAAGGTCTTCCGTATCCCACTGATATTGGGCTCTTGTTCCGAGTCGGGGGAGAAGCCCTCCTCGAGCGGCACGGATCCTTTCCCGAGCGGTCAAGATCATCTCGCGGACCGCGGCCATTTCCGGGCGTTGCCGAAGGGCCTGGTCCACAAGGGAGGCCGTCTCCACAGGCTCTGAGAGAAATCGGGTGGGGTCCTGGGGAAGGGAAAGCTCGGGGACCTCCTCGTCTCCCAAGGGCCTGGCCAGTAGTCATTCGAGGGCGGCGCGGAGCCTGAGGGCTGCGGTTCTGGCCAGGACCAACTGGTGGTGCGCTTCCGCAGTGCGGGTCTTCAAACGAAGAAGTTCGCTGGCGAGAGCGGTTTGGGCCCGGAGGCGGGCCTTGGCCAGCCGCTCGTCGGTGCGTGCGACATCCAGGGCCCTTTGGGCCACCTGGATGAACCCCAAGGACTGGAGCCACCGGTAGTAGGTTTCAGTTACTGTGGAGACAAGCCGATTACGTGCGGCCAGAAGCTCGAAGTGCAGGGCGTCTCTACCGTGAACGGCCGCGGTGCACTGATGCCACCGACGGCCTCCCTCGAAGAGTGACCACTCGCCCTGAATGCGGCTGGAGATGTTCTGCTGTTGTCCGGGGTTGTTGAAGTCTGTACCTAGCTTCAATCGTCGCTGGTTGATTATGTGCATGAGTGCGAGGACGGGATTGTCTGTCACCTGAAATTCCTCGCTGAAGACCACCCGGGGGTAGAAGGCGGCTTCGGCCCGTCGGATCTGCTGGGCTGCGGCTTCGATTCGGCTCTGGATCTGGGCTAACTCGGGGCTGGCCTTGAGTGCCTCGCGGATGGCCTTCTCGAGGGTGAGTTTCCCAGGGGAAGAATCCTTCTTCTTCCGTTCGACCCAGACACTCCGAACTCGGCGCCCCAGCTCTTCCTGGAAGGTCGCTGGCTCCGGCGGGAGAGAGACGCATCCGAAGACCACGGTTCCAAGCAAGCTCCACCCAAGCCACAGCCCTATGCGTTTCATCATTATCAACTCCATAGAAAATAGGAGGCTCTGCGGTTAACCTCTGGGACGCTCCCCAAGGGTGACCGGGATATCCACGAGGCGTCCTTCCCGAAGGACCCGGAGGCGGACGCGATCCCCCGGCCTATGCTTGCGAAGAAGGCGCACCAGGGTTTCGGAGGAGTCCACAGGCTGACCCTCGAAGGCCACTACAACATCCCCTCCAACGGGAATCAGGGCGTTGCCCACCTGAATCAGTCGGGAACTTCCTCTCAAACCAGCCCGATCCGCAGGTCCCCCCCGAACCACCTCCACGATAAGGGCCCCCCGCTCCGTCTTCAATCCCAACGATTTGGCCATTCCCGGCAGTAAGGGGAAGAGGGAGACCCCCAGCCAAGGATAGGAGACATAACCCTTCTCGATGAGATCGGGGATGATCCTTTTGGCCGTATCCACAGGGACGGCGAATCCGATTCCCACACTCCCCCCCGAAGGGGAGATAATGGCCGTATTGATCCCAATGATCCTCCCCTCGGAGTCGAGGAGGGGCCCTCCGGAGTTGCCCGGGTTGATGGCTGCATCTGTCTGGATCAGATCCTCCATAAGTCCGCCGGTTTCGGACCGGATGCTTCTGCCCAGGGAGGATATGACCCCTGTGGTCAGGGTGACGCCCAAGCCGAAGGGGTTTCCGATGGCCAGGACCTTCTGTCCCACCTGAAGGTCTTTGGAACTTCCCAAAGGGAGGGGATGAAGCTTCGACTCTGGGGCATCGATGCGGATGACGGCGAGGTCATTTTCGGGATCGGCCCCCACCAGCTTCCCCCGCCATTTGCTTCCGTCGAGGAGGGTGACCTCAATGCGACGGGCGTCCTTGATCACATGGTTATTTGTCAGGATATAGCCCCGAGGATCGATGATGGCTCCGGAGCCTGCCCCCTCCCGGGGGATCAGTCGAAGGAAGAAATCCCTCTCCAGGACGATGCTGGTGATATTGACGACTCCGGGAGCTGCCGAGCGATACACCCGAATGTTGTTTTCCTCCTCCTCGGTGAGGGCTGAGGCCTCCCATGTAGGGAGGGAGAGAACGACGGAAAAAAGCAAAGACCATGCAAAGATCGACAGAAGATGACGCAGGTTCATGAGAGGGTGCCTCCTCCTTACTGTCCGGGGTTTTACCATCTGGGCCCCTTCCGGATGCGTGCCGAGAAGATCCGGGCCAGCAAGTAGAGACCCGCTGCCGCCAACAAGAGCGTGGCTGGAGAAGGACCGGATCTTGTGAGCTTGGGGAGATGCAGACGGAGGGTCTCCACCGGGATGGCGAAGCCGATTCCGACGTTTCCTCCTGAGGGGCTCAAAATGGCGGTATTGATTCCAATGAGCCTCCCCTCCCGGTCCAACAACGGCCCTCCGGAGTTGCCTGGGTTGATGGCCGCATCCGTCTGGATGAGGCCTCGAAGCCGGACTCCTTCCTGGGTGATCATCTCTCGGCCCAACGAGGATATGATTCCCGTGGTAAGGGTGTGCTGAAGTCCAAAAGGGTTTCCGATGGCCAACACCTTCTGTCCAACGCGGAGCTCTCGAGACTCTCCAAGGGGAATGGGGTGAAGGCGCTCCTTTGGGGCGTCGATACGCACCACAGCTAAGTCCAGCTGAGGAAGGCTCCGGACAAGGCGGGCGGGCCAGTGGCTTCCATCGGACAAGGTCACTTCAATGGATCGAGCATCCCGGATCACGTGGGCGTTGGTGGCGATGTGCCCCCGGCGGTCCAGAATGATCCCGGAGCCCGTTCCCTCCACCGGGGTGGGCTGGAAGAAAAATCCGTAGCGGACCACAACGGTTCGGATATGTACGACCCCTGGGTGGGCCTTCCGATAGACCTCGATGGTGTTTTGTTCTTCGGATGTCAATGCAAGGCAAGGAAAGGACGGTGACTTCAATATGAAGATCAACCCCACAAGTAACCAGAGGAGCGGCCTCAGGCGGGAAGGTGGAGGCAATGATGTGGGGCGAATGTCCGTCTTTGCGGATTCCGGAGAGAAGATAAACAATCTAGTGTTCGAGACGCAAACCGACTTCCGTTTCCGAAGGTGCATCTCCGAAAACCTCTGAGACAAGAGATTCTCCCTCGGGGAGTGAAAATTTCCATATGTTCAACCTAATGGGTGCGCTGAAAAAAGTCAACGTGGAGTGGAGTTTTTGTATGTTCTTAAGAAAGAGCCCACCCGGAATAGAGACTTCGGCGATGTCTATCCTGCATTGTTCCTTTGCTTGTGAACAACGCAGGCCGGGCTCCCAAGGAGGAATACTTTCACTGTGACTTTCCATGCCCGCCCCGCCTTGACGGGCGGGACGTGACACCCTCGATGGATGAAAATGCTTGCCCAGATGCGAGGATCTTTGCCTCTATCGGAGAGGGGCAACTTCACCGCCCCCCTTCCAAATAGACCAAATCAACGAGATGGACGAAATCAACCAGATAGACGAAATAGCCTCCCCTACCCAACCAAGACCAAATAGACGAGATAGACGAAACAGACGAAACGACGATATGGACGAAATAGACGAGAGACTATTTTCTAACTACCCTCTGCAAAGACCACGCCGGAACCCTCCCCCCGTTGGATGTCTTGCTAGGTCGAAGATCCTTTCCTTGTTTCCGACACCTAAGGGGCGGTCACCCGCACCGTGATCGCCAGGTAGGACTGCCCTACCTTGTTCTCCAATCTGACTCTATAGTCTCCGGTAGGGAGGTTTTTGGGTACGGTGAGAATCACTTGTTCATCTCTCCAGTCCGATTTCCGGACCTTGGCGCGTTTGATCTTGTCCAGCGGAGCCACCCCCTCGAACCAAATTTTCCCCCTTCGTGTGCCGAAGTTTGTCCCGGTCAGGGTCATGGACTCCTTCCAGGTGACCTCCACCTTATCGGCCCCGACCACCTCGGGGGGCATCAACTGAAAGATGTTGTCAAAACGATGGGTGACGCCGGTGGTTCGGTTTCGGACCTCGATCCCGTAGAGCCCAGCCGTATAAAGTCTCCTGGTGGGGAATCGGCAGATGATACGATTAGGATCGTGGGAGATCACGTTGGCCTTCTTCCGTAGATCTCCCTGATAGAAATAGACTTTGGGCTTCTTGGCCCCGAAGTCCATGCCCGTGAGGGTCACCTCCACTCCGGGGCCACCCGAGTCGGGCTCCACTAGTAGAGAAGGTTGAATCCCTCCGGAGATGACCAGGGCGAAGGGCTGGGGACCGAAGGGGACGTTGTACCCATGTATCCGAGCGATCCAGTCGCCGAGCAGAGGAGATTCGATGGTCATCCCCACGGCATTGTTGGTCCGATCGAAGGCTCCAGCAGGGTCTGGATAGTGGGAGTCCCCACTGGGATCGATGAGCTCCAGATCCAGGTCGTTGACCAATCCTCCTAAGGGGGGTGTCCCAGGGTAGTCGGTCCATACCAAGTTCGTCTTGAGAGGAAGATCTGCGGAAGTGACCCGAAAGGCATATTCTCTGATCTGTCCCGTCTGCAGGCCCGTCTTTTCGTCGATATGGATGATCCCCTTGCCGTTCTGAGGAGATACGGCGTTTCGGAGGTTTACTCTCCCCCATCCCTCCACGGGATTGGGTATGGGTGGATCAGGAATCTCCTGTTTGTCTCCGGTACCGTATTGACCAGGGGAGATATCCTCGGCCGCATTAAGGAGAGCAGCCTTGAGCAGGGCCGCAGATGGAGAGGAGAAGCCTTTCTCTTTCATCAGGTACTCGCGCAAGAGAGCTGCCACACCCGCGGCAAGGGGGGTGGACATGCTCGTCCCTCCCATCCAGGCGTAGTGGTCGTCGTAGATCCCCCAGAAGTTGCCGTCTGGCGCCACGGAGGAACGTACTGAGAGGATATTGGTGCCTGGAGCCACCAAATCGGGCTTAATCCGGCCGTCCGCGCACGGCCCCCGGGAACTGAAGGCGGCCATTCCCCTGGGATTGTCCGAAATGTGATCGCTGTAGAGCGGGTCCTCCGGATAGTCGTCGGGCCAGGCCCCGCCATAGGTGGCATCTGGGGCCCCAGATCCGCTGGGCCGGTCCCCCTCGGTGGCCCCCACGGAGATGCAGTTTTTGGCCGTAGCTGGACTCGTCAAGGAGGAGAGGTCGACCACACCGTCGCCGTCAGCATCTATCCCCTCGTTTCCTGCAGCGAAGAGGATCAAGAACTCCGGATGTTCCCAGGTGTATCGGTCCACGTCCTCGGAGAAGCTGTCGTATTGGGAACTCACAGGAGTCCCCCAGGAGTCGGAATGAAGTCTTGCCCCTGCCTCACGGGCCTGTTCGAAGAGGATCCCGAGGTCCGGGGGGACAATCAGCTGCCCCGAGGCATTGTCCATAATGGCCTGAAAGACCAGAGAGGCCTTGGGAGCCATGCCTGCGAAGGAGGAGGGAGGGAAGAGATCTTCCACCGGGCTACTCCCTGAGAGGATTCCGTTTCCCAAGAGGGATCCAGCTACATGGGTTCCATGCCCGTGAGGATCCGAGGGGTTCCCGTCTGCCGCCAGATCGAAGATCTCCAGGACGCGGGATCGGCCCGAGCCGTCCTCGAAGTCGTCGAGGAGGAGGGCTGGATGGGACGAGCCCATATCCAGACCCGTGTCTGCTATCCCCACGATCTGGCCATCCCCATAGAGCCCTTGGGTGTCGCGAGGGATGCGCACCTCCAGGATGTCCGTGCTAACGTTGTTGAGGAGCTTCCATCGGGGGGCCTCCTCCACCCATCGAACCCCTTCGATTTCGCAGAGGGCCTCCAGTTGGTCTAAGGGGATCCTTATCCGAAACTTGGTCCGGGAACCCTGCCCTGAGTACGGAAGGATCGTTCCTCCGAGCCCCTCGAGCGCCCTTCGAAACTTCTGGGGGTCCTCTCCGGGAAAGATGACCAGGATCAACTCGACCTCCATACGCCCTTGGGCCTGGAGGCGATCTTTCAGACGCAGAGGCCGTCGGAACTCTGCTCGGTAAGGCCCCATCCAGCGCACGCCCGGGAGGGATCGGAGGGCCTGCACCCGGCTCGGATCCACCCGGATCACGTAGGCGAATTCCGGGACATAGTTCAGGACCTCGGCTCCCTCCCTCTCCAGGGCTGCTCGGTCCTCGTTTCGGATCGGCCCCTGAAACTGAACGATCCAGTAGCGACCTGAGGAGCCGAGTAGAGGGCTCCCGCCCCCTTGCCTCGAAAACGGTTCCTGGAGCGGGTCGAAGGAGATGCCCCCGATCCTGAGGAGGAGGGAGGAGGACCCGCCCCAGGAGGGAGAGAGGGAAAGGAGCCCCAGGATCAAGAGCCATGAGAGAACTCTCGAAAGCCGAGGGCACCGTGTCGGTGTCTTCATTGTGCAGCTTCCTCTGCCCCCGAAATGCCGCACGATAGCATAGAAAAAAGAGAAAAAAATTCAAGAGTCCTCGGGCTACCCATAGTAGGGAGTCCGGATCCTCCGTGAGGCTTTGTAATTGCGGATTTCTAGAATTCCTACATTTCCTGGCCCGAGTGGCCTGGATCCGAGAAGGGATTAAGAGGCCGGTCTCCAACATACCGAACCGGGGCCATCCGCCTGCGCCTATGCTCCAGGACAGTCGTTTCAGACCAAATTTACCTTTTGGGGCATCTAATTAGGGGTTTTCCGGCAATTGAGTATATTGAGTATCCAGGAGTCTGACAGGGTCATCGGCATGAGGATTCCTTAAAATTTTGGGTCCGGGAAATCCTCAAACAGGAAAGAGCCAGATACCCTGAGTAAGGGCCAAAAACAGGGAGTTCTTTCTATGCGAGAGGTAACTTTACAAAGAGCCTAGATCCAAAGGAGGGAAGGACAGCTTGGTTGGTTTTGTTTTTGAATCGGAAACTTGGTTTTGCTCTTATTGGATCGCTTTTCTAATGTCCTGCAAGTCGGAAAATACAATAAACTGAGTCATTCTCAAGTTCTTCTCAAAATCAGCATAACATATGCCGCCTACTACGGTAATGTATTGAAAAAACCTCACTTCCCCGTTAGCCTTGTCTGTGCAATATTTTCCAATGGTCCGCAAACTGTTCAATTCATCCAATTTTGAAAGCAAACTGAGATAATTGTCAAAAGCCTCGGGAATATCCGCAAAGCCTCGGCATTCAATTTTCATGATCTTGGCATTAGGAATGAGAACAATAAAAAAAACAACGGTTTCTTTTGTATTCGCTTCAGTAATCTTAAAGGAGATGGCGTTGGCTCTCTCATTTTGGAGTAGTTCGAAATTCTTGAAGCCGTATTTTTGTAAAAACTGGACAAGGAGTTCTTGGCTTGCCGGAAAATGCTTCGTATCATCATCGGTAGCTAGAGCATATGATAGACTGCCAACCAAAAAGAACCCGACCAATGCAATGACGAAAAATATCGGGTTTTTCCAGTTCATCTTTGCCCTCCTGACAAGCAAAAATACCATAGAAAAAAGAAAACCCTCGAGACAACAAATTAATTTCTTCCCGTTGGGGAAAATCCCAAAATGCGGACTCGAGGTGCTAATTAGTAATAGAAAACGCAAATAAAATATGTGAAATCAGATAAGAAACACAACTCATTTGCTTATAACTTACCAGGGCAAAAATTGCCTGACAGATTCCAAAGCTGACGCATTAGCTACATTGATTACAGTGATCTGAAACATTAGATTGTTCTGAATTACATTGTAACTTCCTGGAGATTGAGAGATTTGGAAGATCCCGCTGGCCCCGTTAAAGTTCCCCACGTATGCCTGAATGACGGCCCCATTGGTAGAAATTTCACCGATGCTTCCTCCAGGGGGAGGCAGGAGAGGGGCGGCCGGTAAGCTTCCGATATTTCCGTCGGTCACCAGGGAACCGTAGACGTTCCCTAAGGTGTCAAAATACCCCGTAAAGTATACTCCAAAGTAAAAGCCGGAGTATCCGCCGCGGATTTGGTCCAGTTCTTCATCTTTAAGGAGGATTCCCGGGTCATCACCCAATATGAGGGCGCGAGCCGGAGTCAAGCCTGCAATCATCAAGGTGATAGCAAAGGAAAAGGCTACAAGCCCCTTCCACAACGTTGAATGTTTACTTTTATACATAACTTCCCTCCCTGGTTTAAAACTCACCCGGAGTCTGGAAAAAGGAGAACCCGCCACCGATTAGGCCGGGTTGTTGAAATCGTATGACGTTCAATTCAGGTACTGGGATGGTGGTTTCCATGTCCATCTCGGATAGTGGTTGCCCCGCCTTGTTCACAACCAAAAAGATCACCCTGTTCCAATCTTTCTTAAACGCATCAATGCTCATGGATCGATTCCCATAGGCTGGATCGCCCACATACACCTTGTCACCCTTGACTCCCCTCAGGACGACGAAGTGAGAGTATTTCCCCGTGTTGAGCAAGATGATACTCGGCAATTTCAATTTTTTTAAATTCTCAATACGTACCCCTTTATAGCCTGCTGCAAGGTAATTCCGGCTCTCCGCGAATCTTTTCAGGTCCAGTAATGAGAATCCCTTTTTGGCAATCTTCTCTTTCTCGCCATGTTGTAAAATATACTTCACGATTTCGGTCTCATCGACTTTGTCATCGAAATAGTATGTCAATATGGTAGCCAATGAAGCGGCTCCACAACTAAGATCGTATTTCTGGCGGACCATATTCTTGAATTTGGACTCCTTTAGGCTGACGACTTGTTTCCTTACGTAGAGGCCGCTGGGAAGCCTTACTGTCAATTCAGCTGCAGACGCTTCTACAACGTATATCATCCATGGAAGGATGGAAACGAAAGCCGCAATTTGAAGGCATTTTGCTTTCATTGTAAATAAATCTCCCTATAGGAAAACGCGAGGTTGTTGCCAAGGATGTTCATGTCTCCTGCCGATTGGTTTACTTGAACGATCGCGTTGATATTGTCGAAGGAATCCTTGATTATATCGGCTCGGCCCCTTGGTTCCTCTTGGACCAAGGAATTGTTTGCTGTCCCGATCTTCGAGAGCTCCATGTCTGTAAGGGAGGCCGTCCCCCCGATAACGAGGACCAAGCTATTGCTCTGGATGTTTAGGTTGCCTGAGGCTTGATTGATCCCCAGGATTCCAGCATTTCCGTGGAACGAGTTTTGGATAAGGTCCAAAGAAGATGAACCAACGGAGCGGATATGGCTGTCCGAAAGGTCTTCAACTTGCCCCAATACAAGGATCTCAAGCAAAGAGCCAGGGTCGGTTGACAAGGCCAAGACTCTCAAGTTCACCTGATTGTTCAGGCTCCCGGAGGCCTGGTTGACGTTGATGATCCCTAAATTGTCGTTCCCTGAGCCCAAAATCTCTGTGGAGCGCTCTGAATTGAACTCCTCCAACCAGTCGCCTTGAATCACACCGGAGTGGACCCCGATGGCTCCGACGCTTGATAGAGAGGATAGCTCTGCTGGATCCATGGGCGTAGACAACAGATCAGCTGCATTCACCAGCAGAACCGACGAAAGGATCAAAACTACAGCACCCACTAAAAGAAAGCTTAAAACGGAAATAATCCCCTTCTTTGCCATGGGGACCTCCAAATAGTTTTCCTTAAAGGTAAGTTTCTTTAGGGAAATAAAGAGGGGAGGAGAGAACTCCTCCCCTCTGGTGGTATTAATGGGTGAAAGAGATAGCTACAATGTTCGCCTGGTTGTTCATGTTCCCAGCGGACTGGTTGAAGCTGACAATGCCATGGTTCCCGTTGAGAGAGTTCTGGATCGTGTCCACCTTGTGGGTGTTGATCTCAGACACGTAGTTCCAACCATTGAACTGACCCAGGTCCGCCTCGGCCATGGCGACCAGGACACCGCCCAAACCCGCGGCCAAAGCAACGGAATTGAGCTGGTTGTTCATGTTCCCCACGCTCTGGTTGGCCCCGATAATGCCGGTGTTGGAGTTCATGCTGTCCACTAGAAGGTCGGACTTTTGGAGGACCGTGGGATCGAGTTCATGGATCCATACGCCGTTGTCCGAGTTCCATTGGCTGGCCGATGATTGGGCGTCGGCAAACGCCTCAACGTCCGTGATGGCAATGGCCACATTGTTTCCCTGGTTGTTCATATTGCCTGCATCCTGGTTTACGCCCACGATGCCGGTGTTGTCGTTGATGGATCCGGTGATTGTGACAAACCTGAAATTACCGTAGGCAGGCTCGCCGTCATCACCGGAGACCCAATTGAAATAGTTATCCTGGTTGGCGATGGCATTGGCCTCAGCAGCCCCTTCGGGGGTAGCTACAACATCTACTTCAACGTAGATGTCCTTGTAAATGTATACCACCTCTTCAACGTAGATGTCCTTGTCCTTCTCTATTTCAGCGTAGACAAAGACGAATGCAGAAGCAGGAATGGCCATGGCCATGATCACCATCAAACCAACTACAGTTCCTAAAATCTTTTTCATGGGTTTATTCTCCTTTTTTACGGATGCAGTGAGGCCGAAAGGCTCAGGTTATTGGCCTGATTGGCCATGTTGCCTGAGGTCTGGTTCACGAATGTGACTCCGGTGTTGCTGTTGACCGAGCCGCTGATTAAGGCCGTCTTATCCGTATTGTATTCGAGAACGATATTGCCCCAGGAGGCCTGACCAAGGTCCGCCTCGCTCAAGGCCACGGCCCCATCGAGGCATACCGCAATGGCTGCGGCGTTAAGCTGGTTATTCATGTTGCCAGCCGCCTGGTTCACCTCCGTGACTCCCTCGTTGCCGTTGATGGAGTCTGTAATGATGGTGTCGCGATAGAGGATGTTATAACTGTCCACGATGTTGGGCGACCAATAATAATCGAACTCATCATCCTCATAAGGGATAATGACGAACCCCTGCTTCTGGTCCACCGAGGCCTGGGCATTGGCGAAACCGCCGCCGTTGGTCCCGTTACCGGGGGTCCCGTTACCGGGGTCATAATCAACCGCCACGGAGACCAAATTCCCCTGATTGTTCATGTTGCCCGTGCTTTGGTTGGCGGTGGTGATCCCTGTGTTGCCCAGCACTGAGCCCGTTATAACGCTTTGTTTCTCAGCGCAGTTCTCACATGCCCAGTTGTCAAAATTCTCCTGGTTGGCAATGGCGTCGGCCTCCGCCGCCTTGTCGCCTGTCGTGATCACATCCACCTCAAGATAGATGTCCTTGTAAATGTATACCTTCTCCTCAACGTAGATGTCCTTGTCTTTCTCTATTTCAGCGTAGACGAACACGAAGGCGAATGCCGGCATGGCCAGTGCCATCATACACAACAGCGCCATACCTCCGATAAAAGCCTTTTTCATGCTCCTTCCTCCTTTGTACAATTTTTTTTCCAACTCAGCTAACTCCTTCCTTATTGCCCTTGCCTGCCATCACCTCCTCTCTTCTCGCTACGGCGTTGGCTGATTAACGGCCATTTATTATCAGCCGGTTTATCTGCGAGTTTGACATATTATTGTTGGTCTCATTGCTTAAGCTGAGACCGGATGTGCCATGGAAGCTGGCCTCGTCCCAAAGGATGATCTTGTCTGTGCCTTTGGAGCTCCATCCCGCAGTGGCCTTAGGAAGACCCTTTCCCGTGATCGAGCCGAGCTCTTCGATGGACACGTTCTGTCCATGTGGAAAGTCGATCCCTGCGACTAGTACAGTTTGTCCTTCGTATGAGTTACAGCTCAATTGGGGGTTGGGCCAATTTAGGCTTCCATGATCAGGGTCAAAACCTTCTGAGATTCCTATAAACCCCAAAAGACCGACTGCAATACATAGAAGACTTATTACCCTTCTCATGGCTTTTCTCCATTGTGATACTAGAGTTACACTCAAGAAACGTGCCATATTTTAACCACCTAGATTTATTTGATAATTTCGGATCCGGCGGATAATCGCCGTCAACAAAAGATGACACGCTTCGGCATCTTCACCCAGGGATTGCAGGAAAGCCGCGAGGCGACGGGCTGTCTGGATTTGTAGACAGGTAGAGGTTGTGCTTACGCCTATAGACACCTATGTGACACAAAGGGGGCCCGGGTGTGTCTATGGATAAAGCCGCTCTTGAAGTCATGGGAGGGTGAGGGAGATGTTTTGCGGTCATTTTTCCTCTTGACACGTGGTGATAAAAGAATTAAGAATACCTTCAAATTCCTGCGGGATTTTTATGTTGGAATCTCTTGGCAAGTTTGTTGGAAAGTCTTTATTCTCTTTCGGCTCCGGAAGGCCGTGGTGGATCGTCTTCATGAGGAGACCCTCGAGGACCTCTTGTAAGATGATCGGGGCTCACGGAGAGGGGCGCTCGGGGGGATTTTGAAACGGTCTGTTCCTTGGGGAGACGTAGGGGGGTTTCTGAGTCTTTTACGGGGGCATTGATTTGCCTGATAAAGGATCCGATGCAGGAGTAGGATATGCCGAATAGACAAGCTGCTGTATGGATGGCAGCGGTCCTCTTCGTCGCCTGTTTTTCCCTTCCGCAGGGCCTGGATGCTCGAGAGCAGAGGGCAGCATCATTGGAGGCCCTGGAGAAGAGGATCCAGGAGCTCCAAAGGAATTATGAAAGGCAGATTCAGGAACTCCGGCGCCAGTTGGAAGAACTTCGTTCCCAATCCGCCTCGGAGGGAAAGAGTTCCCGGGAGAGACAGGCGGAGGTTAGCGGTTCTGGGGAAGGAAAGGAGCGGACCGGAGAGACAGCCGAGGCCAAGCCTACAAAGCCACAGGTCGTTGGAACTGAAAAACGCCCAGAGAAGGTGCGGACAGCAGCGGAGGCAATTTTGGCCGAGAGGAGGGGTGTTCTCCTCCCCAAAGGGTTCCTTACCGTGGAGCCGAGCATAAACTATTCCCACTTCTCCCGGAACTTGATAACCATCAGCGGCTTTACGCTCTTCGAGGCCATTGTAATCGGGAGGATCCAGGTTGAAGAGGTGGAGCGGGATATCCTAACGGGCGCTTTGACCTTTCGATATGGCCTTTTGGATGATTTGCAGTTGGATGTCAAGTTTCCCTATTTGTATAGGCGCGATAGGATGGTTCGGCCTACTGCAACGGGAGGGACCATCATTGAGCCTGTCCGGGTGATAGACGATCGTGGCTTGGGGGATATTGAAGGGGGGATCAATTTTCACCTCCTCCACGGCCGGAGGTGGTGGCCTGATGTGATCATCAATGTTCGGGGGAAGAGCAGGACGGGCAAAGATCCCTATGACCTCGACACGGAGACCGTAGGAGGGCAGGAACTTCCGACGGAGCTCCCTACCGGGACGGGTCATTACGGTTTCTCCTCCGGCCTGACCCTCATCAAGGCCGCGGATCCCGTCGTCTTTTTCGGGGGAATCAGCTATTATTGGAACTTCGAGAGGGATGTAGGGGGCGATTTCGGGAAAGTGGATCCTGGCGACAGCTTCGAGTATATCCTGGGGATGGCCGTTGCTTTAAGCGAGAAGGCTGCACTCAATTTGTCTTTCCAAAACATCTTCACCTGGACTACAACTCAAAATGGCATAGAGCTTCCAGAGTCCGAGTTGAATGCCGCAAGCTTGTTTGTAGGCGCCAGTTATTCCATTTCAAGATATTTCTCCCTCTATGGTTCGGTGGGGGTTGGCCTGACCAACGACTCCCCGGATTTTCAGTTCCAGTTCACCGTGCCCATTACCTTTTCTCTTTTCTAAGCCAGAGTGTTTTTGGACGTTGGAATCCCCATCTTCTTGATGAGGGCATGGAGATATTGTCTGCTGATCCCTAGGGATCGTGCAGTGGCGGTGATGTTGTAGTCGTGGGCCCGCAGGCTGGAGCGGATTACACTATCTTTGATCTGGTCTTTGGCCCTTTTGAGATCATAACGGGGTTCACTCGCGGAGGGGAAAAGTTCCATGTCTTCGGGCCGGATCCATTCATCTTGGACCACCATGGCCCTTCGGACTCGATTGATCAACTCCCTAACATTGCCTGGCCAAGAGTAGCTCCGGATGGCATTCAAGGCCTCTTTGGAGAAACCTCTGCAAGGCCAGTCCCGTTCCATTTTGACCTTTTTGAAGAGATAACGTGCCAGAATTACCATATCCTCTCCGCGTTCCCGCAAAGGGGGGAGCTTGATGGAAAGCACCTTGATTCGATGGTAGAGATCCCTCCTGAAACGGCCCGATTCGGTCTCTTTTTCTAGGTCTTTGTTGGTCGCCGAGAGGATGCGGACGTCCACCTGCCTTGCTTTGAGCGCCCCTATGCGTTCGATGGCTTGGGTTTCCAGGAATCGGAGAAGCTTTGGCTGGAGGCTCAAAGGGAATTCGCCGATTTCGTCCAAAAAGAGGGTTCCTTTGTCGGCGTATTCGAACTTCCCCTTTTTGGCCGTTGTGGCTCCAGTGAATGCTCCCTTTTCGTAACCGAAGAGCTCGGCCTCGATCAGTGACTCGGGAATGGCTGCGCAATTGACGGGCACAAATGGTTGGTCGGCCCTGGGGCTTCGTTCGTGGATTGCCCTGGCGGTCAACTCCTTTCCTGTCCCGCTCTCCCCTTGGATCAGCACAGGGAGATCGGTTGGGGCAAACTTGCGAATGAGGGAGAAGACCTCTTTCATGGCCTCGCAGGTCCCCACGAATTCTGTTGTTTCTTCGGTTGGGGGACGCCCCCTCTCGAGCTCGAATTCCCGGCTGAAAAATTGGGAAACCCTGCGCAGGTCGTCTATGTCGAGCTCGGACAGCTTGTTATTCAGCGTTCGATAGAGTTTCTCTCTCTCCCAATAGTTGAGATAATCTTGCTTGTTGAAATCAAGCCTCCAATTGCAACTGACGCAGTGCTCTTTCCTAAGATCCCTGGGGCGATTGCAATATGGGCATTCCTTACCCCTGGATAAGGATCCCGAAAGATATGCCCAGATCTTCGAGCGGTCCTTTGGGGAGATTTTCGAGAAGTGAATGGCCGCCCCCCGCTTGTCTTTCCGAACCAAGTCTGCGGATATTTTCAGATCCCCAACCTCAGGAAGGAAGAAACTGCATTCCAGGGAATCGGTTAAGCTATCTAACCAGGATGAGTCCTCCAGTTGGAGAAAGGCCCCGTCCAGACCAATATTTTTAACAACCACAGTGTGTTCTTGATCCATATGGTCTGTTACAGATCCGTTCAAGTTCGATGGAACACGAGGGGAAAGACGGGCCATTTTGCTTTGTTATCTCCATATATGGGTCCAAAAAGAGAGTTTCCGAACGCCAATCGCTAAAAATTACAACACCTTAAGATAAGACATATGTAACATGCTCTACCAACAACACCAGCCCTTTTTCGGAAAATCGACTCTGATAAGTGTTGCTATTCGGGCATAGGAAGGATGATTTACTCACCCTAAACGGTATGCTAAGGCTTGTCAAGTATTTTTTGGTGACCTCACCTTCAGGTCAAGAAAGTTTTTGGACTGATTAGAATATTCAGTCATTTTAACAGGATATACCTAGTGCCTCCCTTTTGGTGTCTGTTTTGTGGATTCCATTTCCATGGAGGAGGTACCTCTTTTATAGGGGCGGCTTACGGACTCTCTACGAAGGAAACCCCGCCCAATATGAATCCAGGCCTTTCCCCTTTGCGAGCATTTCGAGATATCTCAAGCAGATTTTCAGTGAAAAAGATGCGATTGCATCCAAAATACCGGATGGTATAATACAGGGCGAATTGTCAATAAGGTCGGTTTGTTTTAGGACAGGCAGCCTTTTGTGATAGGAAAATTCCTTGGAGGTTTTTTAAATCCTTTTTTCCTTTTAGGAGACATTTGCCGGGGAATTCGCCCCTCTAGCGTGGGCAGAAGTGGGCCCGGGAGTCGGTCTGGGGGCTGTGAGGGAGAACTAGGGTCACGGAGGGTTTGGCCGGGGGTCTCATAAATTCCGAGATCCTCAAACCAAGGAGGTGGAACCATGAGATCGAAGAAGGCAAAGGGATTGTTCCTGATGGTTATTACCATGGTCGTTGGATTCTGCCTTGTCTCTCCTCCCTATGATGCATGGGGGGCCAAGAAGAAGCCCGTCTCTCTGGTGATCGCCACGGCCACCACAGGAGGGACCTACTACCCCATGGGCGTGGGCATGGCCTCGTTGTGGACGGTGCGCCTGGTCAAGAAGCACGGTCTTCAGGTCCAGGCCATTACCTCCGCGGGCTCTGGTGAAAATGTCAATATGCTTCGGGGGAAAGAGGTGGATCTGGCTATCCTCCAGGGGCTGTTCGGGAAGATGGCCTGGAACGGCATTGGGATTTACAAGGGCAAGCCCTACAAAGACCTCCGTACCATCACCATGCTTTGGCCCAATGTGGAGCACTTCGTCATCGTGGCCGACAAGGTCAAGACCGGCACAGTGGTGGACATCAAGGGCTTGAGGTTCTCCATTGGCCGAGCCGGAAGTGGGACCGAGAGATCGGGGCTCACCATCATGGAAGGGCTGGGGCTTTCCCGAAACGATGTGAAGGCCGAGTATCTGGGCTATTTCGAATCTGCCAAGGCCATGAAGGATAAGAGAATCGACGGAGCCAATCTCTGTGCAGGTCCTCCGGTGGCCGCCGTGACCGACATCTTCGCCACCCCCGGGATGAAGGCCGTAATCCTGGAGTTCACCGATGAACAGCTCAAGCAAATCAACGAGAAGACGGCCTATCCTGGTTTCCGCTATGTGATCCCCGCAGGCACCTATCCGGGCCAGACCAAACCGGTGAGGAGCATTGCCCAACCCAACTTCCTGGCCGTCCGGGCCGACATTGACGATAGATTGGTCTATCTTATGACCAAGACCCTCTTCGAGAACCCGGATTATCTGAAGAACGTCCACAAAATGGGTGCCTTCATTACCTTGGAGAACGCCCTCAGCGGTCTGCCAGCACCCCTCCATCCAGGGGCCTACAGGTATTACAAAGAGAAGGGGCTGACGATCCCTGATCATCTGGTCCCCAAGTAGGCCTCATGTTCAATCCGCCTTTGGGAAGAGGACGCTCTCCCTGAAGGCGGATTGTCCTTTCCCCGACGAGGACCCGGAGCGTCGGGGCCATTCTCTGGCTTTGCCGTTGCTGGCCTCAGAGGAACCTTAGTGACCTTCCTTGGAATCCGGTGGGGAGGGCCCTTCCGGGGAAGGGCGGATGACCGGAGGAGCCATGGCAAAGGCCCTCAAGACCGACTCCGCTGAGATGCTCGAGGATCGAGGGGAGGTGAGCACGTCCGCCCGGACGCTCACCGGAGGCTGGCATACCATGGTCTATATCCTTGGTGTGGTCTCCTCCCTCTTCCATCTATGGGTGAATACCATAGGGGTGATGCCGGCCATACAGCGAAACGCCCTTCATATGGGGTTCATCCTGACCCTAGCTTTCCTTCTATATCCCATGTTCAAAAGGAGACCGCAGAAAGGGCTTATCTTGGATCTCTTCCTTTGCCTCCTGGCCGTGGCCGCCGCCGTCTATATCCTCCTGTTCGAGGAGGAACTTCACTTGGAGCGGGCATCGGTGCCAATCCTGCGCGATTACCTTTTCGCGGCCATGGCATTGGTCATCCTCCTGTGGGCTACGTACAGGGCCTCGGGTTGGATCATCCCGCTCCTCTCCATCATCTTCATCGCCTACGCCCTCTTTCTGGGCAAGTATATCCCGGGGACATTCCATTTCCGAGGGGTCACGTGGGGGAGACTGCTCTACCGCATGTACCTCACGGATGAAGGGATCTTCGGGGTCGTCTGCACGGTATCGGCCACGTATGTCTACCTCTTCATTCTATTCGGGGCCTTTCTTTTGAAGTCCGGAGCCGGGGACTTTATCACCAGACTGGCGCAGGCCGTGGCCGGACACCGCGTAGGGGGGCCGGCCAAGATCGCCGTGATCTCAAGTGGGTTCATGGGCTCGATCTCTGGGAGTGCCGTGGCCAACACTGTGGCCACGGGTTCCATTACCATTCCCTTAATGAAGCGCTCCGGCTTCCGTCCTCATGTGGCGGGGGGCGTGGAGGCGGCTGCCTCCACCGGGGGTCAGCTTATGCCTCCCATCATGGGGGCCGGGGCCTTCATCATGGCCCAATGGACCGGGATTCCTTACCTGAAGATCATCGCTGTGGCCGCCATCCCCGCTCTCATGTACTTTCTGTCTGTGGGATTCTTCGTGCACATCGAGGCCCTGAAGATGGGCATTCGACCTATTCCAAAGGAAGAGCTCCCCAGCGCTTGGGCTACCCTCAAGGAGGGGGTGGGGTTCTTGATCCCCGTGGCGCTCCTGATCTTTCTGCTGGTAAGGGGCTTTACTCCTACCTTTGCTGCTTCCATCGGGATCCTCTCCATCATTGTGGTCAGCTGGATCCGCAAGGATACCCGCATGGGTCCCAAGGAGATCCTGGATGCCCTTTACCTCGGCGCTCGAAACAGTGTCTCCACGGCCTCCATCCTCATCTGCGCGGGGATCGTCATCGGCATCGTTGGGATTACTGGGGTGGGGGTGACCTTCTCCGGAATGGTCATCGAATTGTCCGGAGGGCACCTCTTTTTGGCCATTGTCCTGGTCCTGTTGGCATCTCTGATCCTGGGTATGGGCCTCCCTGTGACGGCCTCGTATATCTTCCTGGCGATTTTGGCGGCCCCCGCCCTTCAGCAGCTTGGAATCTCCCTCTTGGCGGCCCACATGATAATCTTTTGGTACAGCCAGGACGCCAATGTAACTCCACCGGTCTGCCTGGCGGCCTACTCGGCCGCCGGTATCGCGGGGTCTAAGCCCATGGAGACGGGGCTTGCTGCGTGGAAGTTGGCCAAGGGACTCTACATCATTCCCCTGCTTTTCGCCTACAGTCCTCTATTGTTCGAGGGACCTTTGGTCGAGGTGATCTGGGCCGCCGTATCCGGTACTTTGGGACTTCTCGCCTTCACTGTGGCCATGGAAGGCTACCTTCTTCGTCCATTGCGGATATGGGAACGGGGGATTTGGGGAGCGGCCACGTTGGCCCTGCTTTGGCCCAACCACTGGAGTAAGGTGGCGGGGTTCATGGTGATCTGCTCCCTCTATGCCGCTCAGAGACTGGCTCGTCGCTCTCCGGCGGATTGAAATGCCCCACACCTCCCTCTTCTCCGTAAGAGGCCCACCCAGAGACATCCCTCATGCCTTGCCCTTCCCGGCGTTGCCCTTCCCAGGGGCTTGTCCTATAATAAAAAGCACACATTTTTGTGGGGGATTGTTCCCAAATTAGGACGATCCTTCAGAAAGCTAAGGGATTTCTTGACTTGAATGCGTAAGGTGCGGTAAAAAAGCAGTCTTCGGATGAGCCAAGAAATGCCGGAGGCCGTTCCGCACTGACGAGGGAAAGGATCATGCCCATCAAGATTTCAGCTCGGACGGTCAAACGCGAATTCCTGGAAAGACTCGAGAAAATCAGCGGTCAGAACATCCACAAGTGTTTCCAATGCGGGACCTGCTCGGGCAGCTGTCCCATGAATGCCTCCATGGATGCCTTCCCCAGAAAGGTCATGCATTTGGCGCAATTAGGATTAGAAGGAGAGGTTGGGAAGCTTAACACCTGCTGGATCTGCGCCTCGTGTCATGCTTGCAACGTCAAGTGCCCCAGGGGGATCGACCTGCCGCGGGTCATGGAGGCCTTGAGACTTATGGCCCTTCGCAGGAATGTCGACCATATCAATCCCTCCCGTATGGCCTCGGACCTCCTTCGGGAATGCCCCCAGATCGCCATGGTGGCGGCCTTTCGAAAGTTGACCAGCTGAGGATGAAAGTCATGAAGGTGAGCTATTACCCCGGCTGTACGCTCAAGTCCAAGGCGAAAAACCTAGATGAGTCGGCCGTGGCGGCCATGGCTGCATTGGGTGTGGAGATGGAAGAGCTTCCCAGGTGGAACTGCTGTGGTGCAGTGCACTCTCTGGCGGACGATGACCTCATTCATCATGTGGCCCCGGTCCGGGACCTTATTCGGGCCAAGGAACAGGGGGCAGAGATCCTGGTTACCCTATGCTCCATGTGCTACAACAGCTTGGCCCGTGCGAACCTGATAATGCGCGATGATGAAGAGAAACGCAGGACCATCAATCTCTTTATGGACGAGGAGATCGACTACCAAGGAGAGGTGGAAGTGGTCCATCTCCTAGGTTTTCTAGACCAACGGATCGGGTGGTCGACCATCCGGGAGGCGGTGAAGGTCCCCTTGCGCGGTATGGTCCTGGCGCCTTACTATGGCTGCACACTGCAGCGCCCGCGTGATGTGGCCATGGAACCGCCCGGCTCCTTTCAAATGATGCGGCGTCTCCTCGAGGCCTTGGGATCTGAGGTGGTCCATTTTCCAGCGGCGGACCTTTGTTGTGGTTCCTATCAGATCCTGGCACATCCGGAGGCGGCCGAATCCTCCTCAGCCGTCATCCTGCAGACTGCCGTGCAAGCAGGGGCCGATGCCCTGGTCCTGAGCTGCCCCCTCTGCGATTTTAACCTTGGCAAGAGGCAGGCCTCTTTGCTGGAGCAGGGTCGGATCGAGAAGGAGGTTCCCGTCTTCTACTTCACTCAACTCTTTGCCCTGGCCTTGGGAGTGAGCCCCGATCTCTGTCACCTGGAGCTTAACACACCCTCATGTATCTCTCTGTTGAAACAGAAGGGGTACCCCTTTGACCTGGATGAGGCGGAAAGGGTCTGAGGAGGAGGGCTGAAGGCAGCCGCCTCGGCGGCAGCAGACAGGCTTGAGACTATCCTTCAGAAGGAGAACAGAGAATGGCTGAAGGACGCCCCATGCAGGCTCAGCAGACACAGGAGATGAAGGTCGCCACGGGAGACCGTCCCATTCTCCCCGAAGGGGCCCGCACGGTGCCCATCTACATCATGGGGAAGCGATACGAGGTCCCAGAGACCCTCACCATCATGAAGGCCATGGAGTATGTGGGATACAAGTTCGTCCGTGGGGCTGGCTGCCGGGGGGGGATCTGCGGGGCCTGTTCCACCGTCTATCGGAAGGCCGGGGATTACAAGCTTCACTTCGGCTTGGCATGCCAGACCGTTGTGGAGCCCAATATGTACTTGACGCAGATCCCCTTTTACCCGGCCAACCGGGCCGTCTACGACATCGAGGAGATCGAGCCCACTGCCGACTCCGTGTATGAGCTCTACCCGGAGCTCTTCCGATGTGTGGCCTGTAACAATTGCACCAAGGCCTGCCCCATGGGTGTGGAGGTCTTGGATTACATCTCCGCCCTGAAACAAGGTGACATTGCCCGGGCGGCTCAACTCTCCTTCGACTGCATCCAGTGCGGGCTGTGTGCCAGCCGGTGCATGGGCGAGCTTCCCCAATACCATATTGCACAGTTGGCCCGGCGCCTCTACGGAAAGTACATTCAACCCCGTGCAGAGCACCTGAAAAAGAGGGTGGAGGAGATCCTATCTGGCAAGTACGATGCCATGCTGGAAGAGGTCCAGAGAATGAACCGGGAGGAGCTGGAGAAACTCTATGAGGAACGGGAGAGGGAGCCCGATCTGACGCCACCAGGTGCCTGGATGCCCAAAGACATCCGTTACCTATGAGGACTTGAGAGAGAGATTCACCTCGCGGGGGTTGGAGAAAGGAGTCACCATGGGTTACACGCCGGAGCTCAAGGAACTGATCAAGCGGGTGGAGGCCACCCGGCCGGCTCGATTGGAGATGGCGCGAAGGGGTGAACACTATCCCCCATTGAGTCTGGAGGAGCGGGAGGAGGTGCTCCGCAAGTACCATCCCGACTACCAGAAAGAGGGCCGCCGAATCGTTCGAGTGGGGCCCAACAAGGGGGAACTCTTTCAGAACGAGGTGGCGGATCTGCTGGAGTCCCGCTCCATGGTGAGACCTGAAAAAGTGGATCTTTCAGAAGCCGACTACGACACCGATGTGCTCATCATCGGAGGAGGGGGGGCGGGGACGGCGGCCGCCCTTATGGCCACGGATCATGGTGCCCAAGTCATCATGGCCACAAAGCTGCGGCACGGTGATGCCAATACCATGATGGCCGAGGGAGGGATCCAGGCCGCCACCCAGGAGTGCGACTCTCCCTTCTACCACTATCTAGATACCATGGGCGGAGGACACTTCACCAACCGGCCCGATCTGGTGGCGGCCTTAGCCCACGATGCCCCCTTGTCCATCGCTTGGTTAGAAGAGCTCGGCGTGATGTTCAATAAATTGCCCGACGGTCGCCTCGACGTGCGTCACTTCGGGGGCTCGTGCAGGAAGCGAATGCATTCGGCGGGAGACATGACCGGGGCCGAGATCATGCGGGTGCTGCGCGATGAGGCGCGAAACAGGGGGGATCGGATCCGAGTGTTGGAGTTTTCCCCCGCCGTGGAACTCCTTTTGGACGAAGAGGGGAAATGCGCCGGAGCGGTCCTTTTCAATATGGAAACCCGGGAATGTTACATCGTACGATCCAAGGCGGTGATTCTGGCCACCGGAGGGTTCGGGCGGCTCCACATCAAGGGCTTCGCCACCACCAATCATTACGGGGCCACCATGGACGGGGTGGTGCTTGCCTATCGAGCCGGAGTCGGCAACGAGTACCTCTACTCCACCCAGTACCACCCCACAGGGGTGGCCTATCCTGAGCAGAATGTGGGGTTGCTCATTACCGAGAAGGTCCGAGGGCTGGGGGCCCATGTGCTCAACATCGATGGTGAGCAGTTCTGCTTTCCCTTGGAACCCAGGGATGTGGAGACGGCGGAGCTCATTCGAGAGGCCCTGGAGCGGGGGAAAGGGATCGTCACGCCCACAGGACGTGTGGGTCTCTGGCTCGACTCTCCCATGATCGACCTCCTCCATGGAGAGGGGACGGTGCGGAAGGAACTGCCCGCCAAGTTCATCCAGTTCCAGCGCCATGGAATCGACATCAGCAAAGAGCCCATGCTCGTCTTTCCCACCCTGCACTATCAAAACGGCGGCATCAAGATCAACGAGCACGCCGAAACGAGCCTCCCCGGACTCTACGCGGCAGGTGAGGTGGTGGGCGGGATCCACGGGGAGAACCGCCTCATGGGCAACAGCCTCCAGGACATCATTACCTTCGGCCGGAGGGCGGGAGCCCGTGCCGCCCAGTACGCCAAAAGCGGGGTCCGGATCAAGCGGCTCACCCTGGATCATGTGGTGAAGTTTGAAAAGGAACTCGAGGAGGCCGGAGTCGAGAATCCCATCGTGGCTCCCATCCTGCTGCCCGACTACTCAACGGAGGACGTCCGGGGCCGAAGGTGGATGGACGGGGTCCTGGAGGCGGAATAGGGTATGCGGTTATACACCGTCTCGGGGGAAAATCCCCTCGAGCCCTCTCATCCGTTTCCCATCCAAGCCCGAGATTCGGGGATGAGGGTCTTTCCGGCCGCTTCTTCGGGCAGACCAGAAGGACCGCAAGATGCGGTCCCTTTCTCTTTCCGTTAGCGTCCCCACTTCCGATCCTTCGAGCGAGAAGATTCCGGTTCAGCACCAGCTCCGCGTCGTACTTTGAGGCCCCGGGGCCGGAGGGCCCTGGCCTCCCCTTCCTAACGGACCTTCGGGCCAGCCGCTGACGGGTTCGGATTAGAATATATGAACCGTTTCCCCTTGGGATGCGTCTAAAAATTAGGAGGTCTTCATCCATGCTGGTTGGAAGAAGGTGCGGCGTCTTCTTGATACTTCTTTTCCTCCTTGGAGGGTCATGGGGTTGCGCGCACACCATATCCTCCGAGATGCGGAGGCGTGCGGCTCGGGGGGTCACCTTCCCCATGGTCCTGCGGGACCCGGATGCCTATGTGGGAACCACCGTTATCTGGGGCGGAATCATCATAGAGACCGTAAATCGGCCCGGACAGACGGAGATCGCGATACTCGAGACCCCTCTTGACTGGGAGGAGATGCCCCAGGACGAAGAGTACACGAGGGGACGATTCCTCGCCATTATCCCTTCATACTTGGATCCGGAAGTGTATCGAAGGGGGCGGAAGGTGACTCTGGCAGGCGAGGTCGCAGGAAAGGAGGTTCGTCCTCTGGGGGAGACCCGATACGTATACCCGAAGGTGCGGGTCCGGGAGATGCATCTGTGGAGAGAGGTGGTGCGCTACCCTCTTTACCCTTCCTTCTGGTGGGGCTGGTACGGTTACCCTTATCCCCCTTATTACTTTGGCCTCCATTACGGGTATTGGTGATCTGGGAGGACAAGAGAAAGACCCTCTGTCACACTGCCCGTAACGTCTCTTTTAGGATACCCTCAACAGGGGAAGACGGCTTCCCAATCGGATTCCGGAAGGGGAGAGCTCCGCCAGGTAGGGCCAGATCTTCACGCCTTGTTCCCGGGCTTTCCAAAAGCAATCCGCATATTGAGGGTCGATGAAATCGGCCGGAGAAAAGCAGTGTCCCTCTCCGTGTTGGACCAGGTAGAAACACGCTGCCCGGTCTCCGTTCCGGATGCAGCCCATGAGCTCCTCCAGGTGCCTTCGACCTCGTTGGGTGACGGCATCCGGGAAGTAGGCCACATCACCCTCCACCAAGGTGACGTTTTTGGCCTCCACCCAGAGCCTTCCACAGGGCCCGACCAGGAGGGCGTCCAATCGGCTCCTTCCCGACATCGCTTCCCTGCGAAAGGTTTCGTATTCCGCAAGCTGGGGCAGGAGCCCCTTTTTCCAGGCCTCCTGAAGGATGCGGTTCGGGGTCAGGGTGTTGACTCCCACCCAAGTGCCGTTCTCCAGTTGGATCATCTCCAGGGTATAGGGGAGCTTTCGCCTGGGGCCTTTTGCAGGCGAGAGAAAGACTCGTCTTCCCCGACGAAGGACTCCCAACATGCTCCCGGAATTGTTGCAATGGACCCAGAGAGTGCGGCCGTTCATCTCCACTTCCACTCGGAAACGCTTCTCCCTTCTCAGGAAGAAGGCTGTGCGACAGCCGGGAGGAAAGGGCAGCAGAAGCGGCCTGGATTGGGGATGAGACATGGCTCTATTTCTTTATGGGCCCTGCCCCCACCAGATAGAGCATGCGGGATTCCTCATTGAGACCCAGGAGGCTTGCGGCTTCCTGGTCGTAGAAGGCCCCAATGCCGCACGCACCCAAGCCGAGGGATGTGGCGGCCAGATAGACCTTATGCCCCAGCCTTCCCGCGTGGATCATGGCGTGGCGATAGCCTCGGGGGCCCCAAAGGTGGTCCAGACGCTGAAGATTGGTCAGAAAGACGATATGCAGGGCGCAATGGGCAAGCCACATCTGATCCAGACAAGCGTGGGCCATCTCCCTAAGGCTGGGGCCCTTTCCAGAGGGGAGGAGCTTCGGAAGGGTTTCATTGGACAGGAGATGAAATCCCGTCTCCAGTCTTTCAAGAGAACCGTTCAGGATACCTATAGTCACAAAGGGACCTGGATCGGGGGAAGCCCCGCGGAGGGCCAGCGCATGGATGAGGAGGGACCATTTTTCGGGATCGAGCCTTCGGAGCACGAAGTTCCGCTTGGATCTCCTCTTTCGGACCGACTCCCAGAAGGCGAGCGTCTCCTTCCTCTTATGGAGAGGAGGGCTCAAGGGAGATCCGGTGGAGAGGCCGAGGTACCCGGCCATGGGATCTACCTTCCCCGGATCCCGAAGGATCCAAGAAGAAGACCCATGGATCTCCAGGATGAGGGGGTAGGGATACTCCCGCGGAGCCACGGCGCTGGCCTCCCGGATCCCTTGAGGGAGCTCATGCACCGAGTCGGACTCCTCTCCGGAGAGATCATGGGGCGCACCGAGGATGCGAACCACGGCCAGGCATGCTTCCCTTTTTTCATCCACGCTGAGGAATGTGTTTACGGCCTCGTCATGGAAATCGAGGACGAGCTCATGCTGAAATCCTAATGCCTGGAGCGACAGAAGCAGCCCCTCGATGAGGTGTCCGGCATCCAACAGGTGGTAACGGTAGGCTCTATCCCCATATTTCCAGGAGCTCCGAAAGAAGATGGCCGTCACAAAGATGGTGGCCAGGGCAGGCCGATCTATTCTCGAGACCAGAAACTCTTCCACGATCCTTGAATAACGTCCCCGGCGCAGGGGGACGAGCCCATGACGGTGCACCGCGTAATGATATAGGCCGGGCTCCATCTTATCCACCCTCTCCGTCTCAAGATAGAGCTCGCAGGGATAGAGGGCCCCGGCCGAAGGCACGCTGCGGTAGTAGAACGACCCCCCTGCGTAGCGGGCCTGGGCAGTGAGAGAATAGGAAAGGAGCAAGAGGGTCGAGAGGGTCATCGGTTCCATGGACTCCGGAGGTGGCATCCTGGGACTTCGTTCCAGAATATCCCACAGGGTCCCCTCTGGAGGAGGAGGATCCGGGTGAAGGGGGAGCGCCTTGAGGCCGGGATAGTCCTTAAAGACGCGGGGTTGGCTCCCCCAATTCAGATATCCCCCGCCCATCCTATGCCGGCCATATTCCACTCTTCGATGATATTCCCTGGCCCACATCATCGGCTTTACCTACTTCCAGGAGGATGAAGTCGCCCTGTCTTTGTAGGGCCCTCTAAGGCTCAAGATTGCCGTCAGATCGGATCCTTTCTGGCCCCCTGCGTCCCATATGGTTTAGGATACAATAGCCTTCTTTCCCCTCCAAACCCTTTTCACGGATTGCACGAACGTAATGCGGAAAGGCCCGGAACCCAAGGGTGAAATTCCCTTGACAGGCCAGGATCGGGGTGCTTTCATCCGGTGCAGTAGCGGGCAATCTCTCCTGGGTTCCATAGGGAATGGAAGCGCTCATTATTATACATCGCTTAAGGAGGAGAGGATGAAACTGGTCCGATTTCAACATGAGGGTGAAGTCCGCTGTGGCCTGTGGGAGGAAGATCGGGTCGTGGAGATCGAAGGGGATTTCTTCGGAGAGTTCAGCATCACCTCCCGGACCCACAGGTCGTCGGAGGTCCGTCTTCTTCCTCCTGTGATTCCCTCCAAGATCCTTTGCGTGGGGCTCAATTTCCGGGATCACATAGAGGAGCTGGGAAGGGAGGTGCCCTCTTTGCCCAGCCATTTCATGAAGCCTCCCTCTGCCTTGGTGGGCCCCCAGGAGGCCATCCTCTATCCTCGAATCGCAGAGCGGGTGGACTATGAGGGGGAGCTGGCTGTGGTCGTAAAAGATCGGATCAAGGATGTGCCCCAGCAGGAGGCCTTAGATCATATCCTTGGCTGTACGTGCTTCAACGACGTGACGGAAAGGGTCCTGGCTGGCATCCCGGGGCAGCTTACCCGATCCAAAGGTTTCGATACATTTGCACCTCTTGGTCCATGTATCGCCACAGAGGTGGACCCCTCCAGTCTTGTCCTACGTACCTACCTTAACGGCCAGCTGGTCCAGGAGAGTTCCACGAAGGAGATGGTATTTTCCGTAGCCTACCTGATCCATTATCTTTCCCAATGCATGACCCTCCTTCCAGGGGACGTGATCACCACAGGCACACCGGGTGGTGTGGGTCCTTTGCGGCCCGGGGATGTGGTGGAGGTATCCATCGAGGGGGTGGGGACACTCCGGAATCCCGTTCGGTCCGCCCCCTAACTTTACGCGTGCCAGCATGGATCCTTCAGGGTCAAATGCTGGCCGGTCTCGGTGCCTCTGCCTTCTTGGCTACGGCCTAGGGGGACGATGGAAGATGATAATCCGGGACCGTTGAGATACGTCTAAGATTAAAAAAGAGGAAGCGGGTGAGGTCCTTACTTCTTCCGGCAAGTGGTGAAGATCCGGAATGCCTCTTTTCCGCGGGGGCCGACTCCAAGGATCTGTGGAGGTCGATCCTGATGGGGAAGGAATGGAGGTAGCCTCATGGAGAAGGGGAATGCGGATGGAAGGGGTTCGAAGGCCCAGGGCAAAGGGGAAAAGACCCATTCCGAGAGATCTCGGGGCCAAGGAAGGCACGATGTGGGGCTGGGATGGATCCTCATGCTCCTTTTCTTTCTTGTGGTCATTCCATCCACGGCCTCGGCCCTTCGATGTCATGGGAGGATCGTCTCCCCCGGGGATACTGCCTACGAAGTAATCTCCAAGTGCGGGGAACCGACCAGGGTGGAGGTCCGAGATCCTGAATGGGTGGAGGGATGGGTCCTACGCTTTCCGCTCTTTTCGTGGTGGATCTTGAAAAAGGAACGAACCGAGGAGTGGACCTACGATTTCGGTCCCCATCGGCTCATCTATTACCTTAGGTTCCAAGAGGGGATCCTCAAAGAGATTCGTACAGGGGACTATGGAACACCTTGATCCTCTTGTACGATCTGGAGGTCGCTGCAGCTTGAGGGCAGGGTCTCTTTCCGCACCTCTCTGGATAGGGGGAGGAAAGGATCGGGGAGTCTCTAAAAGGGGGCTCTCTAGCCAGCCCCATGTCGGGGATTTTTTGGGGGTGAGGTCCCGGATGATTGATCATCCGGGGCCGGTGTTTACCCCGATTCGATTTTCTGCCACAATCGGCAGAAATGGACCAGGCAAGGGGGATTGCAAGATGGAAAGGGAGATTCCGGGCGGGTACAACGGAAGGATCCTTCGGGTGGACCTCAGTCGGGAACGGATCGACCAGGTGGATCTGGATGCTTCTCTTTGCCGGAGGCTTCTGGGAGGAGCGGGCTTTATCGCCTATTTCCTGTTGAAGGAGCTTCCGCAGGGGACGGATCCTTTTGGGCCAGAAAACAAACTGGTGTTCGCATCGGGCCCCCTTACGGGGATTCCACTGGGAGGATGTGCCCGACACACAGTAGGGGCCAAATCCCCCCTTACGGGAGGCATTGCCAAATCCGAGGCAGGCGAATCGTGGGGTCCCCAGTTGAAGCGGGCCGGATTCGACGCCCTCATCGTGGAGGGCCGGGCCCATAGACCTGTCTACCTCTGGATCCACGACGGGGATGCCGAGATCCGGGACGCCTCTTCACTCTGGGGAAAGGAGACGCGTGAGACTCAGGAGAAGATCCGGGAGGAGGTGGGCGAGGCCCGGGCCAGTTTGGCCATGATCGGACCCGGAGGTGAAAATCTGGTCCGCTATGCCTGCATCATGCACGGCTGCTTTGATGCTGCGGGTCGGGGAGGCCTGGGGGCCGTTATGGGGTCCAAGAACCTAAAGGCCGTAGCGGTTCGAGGGGATCGGATGCCTCCTTTGAAAGATCCTCAAGCCGTCAAACGCATGGCCGCCTGGCTCAAGGATCATATGGATTTGGTGAAGGCGTTCTCCGACTATGGGACGGGTTCCCCCATGCCCAGGTTCGAACAGGTAGGGAACCTGCCCGTCCGGAACTTTCGCGATGGAGGGTTTCCCCAGGTGGAACGGATCACCCCTCAGACCATCAAGGGGACCATTCGGGTGGGGATGAAGGGCTGCTTTGCATGCCCGGTCCAGTGCAAGAAGGAAGTGGAGTTCAGGGAGCCCTACCACGTGGACCGGATCTATGGGGGGCCCGAGTACGAGACCCTGGCCGCCTTGGGCTCGGCTTGCGGGATCGATGATCTGAAGGCCATCTCCAAGGGGAGCGAACGCTGCAATGCCTACTCCATCGATACCATCTCCACAGGGATGAGCATCGCCTTCGCCATGGAGTGCTTCGAGAATGGACTTCTAACCCTTGAGGACACGGGGGGGCTGGAGCTGAGGTTCGGCAATGCCGAGGCCATGCTGGAGATGATCGAGCGCATCGCACGAAGGGAAGGCCTAGGGGCCCTTTTGGCCGAAGGGACAGTCAGGGCGGCGCAACGGATAGGAAAAGGAACGGAGGCCTACGCCATGCATGTGAAGGGTCAAGAGCTCCCCATGCATGAGCCACGCCTCAGCAAGGCACTGGGGCTTGGGTACATGGTCAACCCCCACGGGGCCGACCACATGGACAGCATGATCGACCTCTTTTTCAGCGCCTTTACCGCACAGCCAACAGTCGCTGTCCCCGATCTGATCCCCTTGGGGATGGAGCCTGCCCCCCTGGATGACATCGGTCCCCGCAAGGTGGCCCTATTCAAGGCCTTTCAGGCCAAACGCATAGTGGCCGACTCCCTGGTACTTTGCCATTTTCTTCCCTATTCGTTCTCTCAGGTGGCCGAGATCACCTCGGCGGTGACCGGCTGGGAGACGACCCCCATGGAGCAGATCCGGGTCTCCGAGAGGATCCTCACCCTCTGCCGTCTCTTCAACCTTCGGGAGGGGATCACGGATGAGGCGGACCGACTCCCCGAGCGATTCTTTTATCCCACCCAGGATGGCCCTTTGGCCCATCGTTCCTTGAGTCCGGATGAGATGGAGCGGGCCAAACGCTACTATTACCGCCTGTTGGGCTGGGACGATCGGGGGGTGCCTACACCCGAGAGACTGGAGGAGTTGGGGATTTCCGAGTTGGAGGGATAGGTCGTCGCCTCCAAAGGGACATACGGACCTACACCGGCCGGGGTCCTTTGAGATTTTCAAAAGGAGGCTTATGGGTTGGGAGGTGAAGGCCATGGGAGTCCGGATTCAGATGCCTTTATCCTTGAGAGAGAGGATCGGGATGGAGGAGATGGTGGAAGTTGAGGGGGATACGGTGGGGCGATGTCTGGAGGATCTGACGCGCAAGTGGCCGGAGCTGAAGGGAGAGCTTTTGGACCCCAATGGAAGGCTCCTCCTTCGATGGACGATCTACCTCAATGGAAGGCCCCCTTCTTCCTCGGAGGAGTTGGAACAGTACGTCTCTGAAGGAGACATCATTACTTTGCTCCCTTTGGTGGATGGGGGCTAAACCCCTGATGCATGAGCGGAGATCATCTATGTCTACCGGACTAAAATGCGGGATGGGAGGGTCCGCCTCGGGGCCGAATTTCCCGGGGGCGGACCTCTCGTAGCTTCCCCTCTTGCTCCTTCCTTATCCCATCCCGCTGACGGCATCCGAGGAGGGTCCGTAGATTATTTCTAGCAGAGAGATGTTTCAAAAAGGTTTCCAAGTCCATCAGAGAGAGTGCATAGGAGGGGAGGCTCAGGCCGGGGTCGCCAAAGACTTCCAGCTCCGAGGAAGGGAATCCCTGGAGATCGTCAAAAGCCAGTGCGAGGGAAACATTTCTCCACCAAGACGCAAGAGAGAAGAGACTCTGGGCGTCGGATGAAGAGTGGTTCTTGGCCTAAGCCTCCGGTCCCCATGGCGGGGTTTAGAAGCCGGATGAAGCGGGGACGCCGTCCAGTTCGCTGAAGGGCGGGGCCCCCGATCTTTTTGGGGCTCCGATGGTCCATGATTGCATAGATGAGATTTTCCCTCACCAAGAGAGGCCAGAGAGGCAGGGCAATAAGCTACGGGGCGCAAGGTGTAAGGGCTGTGCGGTGCCTTAAGGCCTTCGGGCGTGCCTCGTAGCCGGATGCCGAACGCCGTTGTCTTGTAGCGGAAAACGGACTTATGATCGACATTTCCATCCCCTCCGGGGTGCAGCAATGGAGGCATGGCAGTTCATCAAAAATTCACCAAAAGAATATGGATCGACCAGGGAGAGCATCTCTCATCGCGCCTTTTCTCTCTTCCATGATCATCTGATGGAGAGACCCTGATTCGGGTCTCTCACCTTCCCACACGCACGCGCCGGGGTTTAAGAAGGCGGTCAAGATCCTCGGGGGCGAGCTCCACGAGGAATCCTCTCTTCCCTCCGTTTATGAGTATGCGGGGAAGGTCGAAAAGGCTAGCTTCGGCGTACACTGGCAAGGACTTTCGGGTCCCGAAAGGAGATATTCCCCCTACGGTGTACCCCGTGTGTCTTTGAGCCATCCTGGAATCGCACGGGGTGACGGTCTTGACCCCCAAGGCTCTGGCCAAGGCCTTGGTGGAGACCTCCCGGTCGCCATGCATGAGGACCAGGAAGGGGGAGCCCCTTTCATCTTGCATGACCAGGGTCTTTATGACCGCATGCTCCGGAATGCCCAGTTGACGGGAGGCCTCTTTGGTGCCTCCCCTTTCAATGTACTTGTAGTGGTGAGGGATGAAGTGGACGTGTGCGGCCTCAAGCATTCGTACTGCAGGAGTCTTGGGGAGACGCTCTTTTGCCATGTATTGGTCGCCCTTTGCCCGGTGCCGGGTTTGGACGTGCTTCAACGTACCACAAGAGCTCCTCCTTTCCAAGGTTTCGGGGATCCCCTAAGGACGGCTTGTCTGGTTTGAGGAATGGCCAAATGGGGCGGCCGGAACCTCCTCCAGCCTGCTTGACAAAAGAACTATCGAATGGTAAGACCCAAAAACATCCTTTTCCGAGGAGATTCATGGAAAAATCTTATCCTTTCCAACCTCTCAAGAGGGCTCGACTCTACGAGCAGGTGGCCGAGCAGATCAAGCAATCCATCTACTCGGGCCACTTGAAACCCGGGGACCGCCTCCCCCCGGAAAGGGAGCTGAGCGAGATCTTTCAGGTGGGAAGGCCCACCATCCGCGAGGCCTTGCGGACTCTCAGTATCCTGGGCCTGATCGAAGTTCAGTCCGGCTCCAAAGGGTCGATGGTCAAGGAGTGCGACATCACCCAGTACCTGGACGCCGTGCGGGAGCAGCTTTCCTGGCTCCTCAAGGTGGACGAAAAGACCCTCAAGGACCTCTGGGAGGTGAGGAAGTACATCGAGCTGGGCATCGCCCATGCGGTGGCCCGCAACGCCAGTGAAAAGGACCTGAAGAAGCTCAGAGGACTGCTGCGCAAGATGGAGGCTTGTGGGGAGGACATCCATGCCTATTTTCCCATTGCTGTGGAGTTCCACCAGCAGCTCGCCGTCTGCTCTCGGAACAGGATCTTTTTTATGGTCTGGGAGCTGTTCCATGACATCCTCCTCAAGGGGTATATTCCGCGGCTCAAGGAGATCTTTCCCGACGGCCCCCGCAACCTCCTGAGGGCCAATCGGGTCCTTCTGGAGGCCATCGAATCGAAGGCCCCCGAGGCCATCAACCGTGCCATGGAGCTGCATGCCGAAGAGGAGCGCTTCTTTCCCCCTCAGGTCCACCAGCGGCGGAGGGGTGATGACCTTCCAGGTTCCTCCTGCGGGGAGAAGGGGAGGTAGGACTGAGGAGCCTCCAAGGACGGTCCAGAGAGGTGGTTTCAAAAGGGGACGCCATGGAAGCTCGAGGTGATGGCCTTCTGAGGGAGGGGCTCTAAAGGAAGACCGATCGAGGAAAGGGGGGATGGAAAGGAAGGATGCGTTATGCTATTGATATTATTGAAACTTTCGTTAGATCGAAAGGAGGTCGGCCATGAAGATCCGTAGACGAATCAGGGGGTGGAGTGTGATCCTCCTTGCTTGCACGGTTTTCTTTTCCCTTATGATTTTCTTCCAGGGACCGGCCAATGCGGCCGAGAAGGTCGTCATCGGGACCGTCTATCCTGGAGATATGACCAATAATGAAGTCTACCCCGCCCTCCAATACTTTAAGACCCGACTTTTGGCCAAGACGGGGGAGGCTTACGAGGTGGAGATCTTCCCTGGGGGGCAGCTGGGAAGCGAGGTGGAGGTTACTCGGGAATGCCAAGCAGGGACCACGGTGCAGATGTCCATTGCCTCTTCTGGAGCCTTTTCCTCCTTCTACAAGAAGTACCAGGCCATCGTGGCTCCGTACCTCTTTCCCGATCGGCTTACGGCCTGGGCCTTTTTCGACTCGGACTTTTTCGCCAAGTTCATGGGAGAGCTTCCCTCTATAGGGCTCCGCTATTTGGGGACCATGGATGACGGGGGGGGGTTCGTGGTTTTGACCAACAGCCTCCGTCCCGTATACACCCCGGATGATTTCAAGGGGATGCGGGTCCGGACCGAGGAAAATCCAGCCCATATGGCCATCATGAACGCCATGGGCGCATCGGCTGTTCCCATGGCCTGGGGGCAGGTGGCCACTGCCTTGGCCACCAAGGCCGCCCACGCACAGTTCAACGCCCCTTCCATCATTACTTGGGCCAAGCTCTGGGAGACCCAGAAATATGTCACTTTTCTCAATCACATCTACAACACGAACACCTGGGTGGTCAGCGAGAAGTGGTTCAAGGCCCAGAAGCCCGAACATCAGCGGGCCATCATCGAAGCAGCGCGCGAAGCCATCATCTACTCCCGAGGGCTGGCGGCCCATCTCTCCGAGCTGGCCGTGGAGGAGTCCAAGAAACACGGCATGAAGTTTAACTACATCACCCCGGAGAATCTGGCTAAGTTCAAGAAACTGGCTCAGGCAGGGTATCGTAAGTGGGCCGTGGAGGACTTCGGTCTCAAGGCCGAGCTCATCGATGCCGTCCAGAACGAGGTGTCGAGGATTCATCGCGAACTGGGTGAGACCCTCACCCAACGATATGGTAAGTAGTTAATGAGGATAAGCCTGGCTGGCGGAGGCCCTGATGTCTCCTGCCTGCCGGCTTGCTCTACCGAGTGCTTCACGCTGAGATCCCCATGGATTTCCTTGCGATACTCCAGCAGCGATGGAGAGCCTTGAGCGATTGGGTGGATCGGGGCACCCAATGGGTGTGCATCCTCCTGATTCTGGTGATGACGGCCGAAGTTATCGTTGCGGTCTTCTTCCGCTACGTCCTGGACGCCCCTTTGAAGTGGGGCGAGGAATTGGCCCGACTTTTGATGGTCTGGTCTGGTCTTCTGGGTATCGGCATCGCCCTCAAGGAAGGGGAGCACATAGGGCTGGAAGTGCTCAGCGGCCGGCTGAGGGGGCGAGCTAGGGCCTGGTGCAGTCTTCTCATTCATCTCCTCATCGCCCCTTTTTTGGTTGTGCTCTTAATATGGGGAGTGAAGATCTCCCAGGCCGCTTGGGGGACCTTTCTCCCAGCCCTTCAAATCAAATGGACGTGGTCCCATTTGGCCGTGCCCGTGACCGCTGCCGTCCAACTGGTCCATCTCCTGGCTCAAATCCTGGAGGAGTTGGTGGCTCTATTCCGGGCGAGGGTGTCTGGCTAGGTGGGTTAGTTGAGAATAGCTCCTCGCTCGTTGAGGAGGGGAGGTTATTTGGCCTATCTCGTCTGTTTCGTTGGTTTCGTCTCTCTGGTCAATTTGGTCTTGATTGGGTAGGGGAGGCTTTAGCCTCCAAAGGGAGGTGGGTGAAGTCGCCCTTCTCTTGCAAAGGAAAAGGCCTTTATTTAACAGGCATTTTCATCCATCGCATGGAGGGTACCCCGCCGTAGCGGGGCATGGGGAGTTAGTGAGATTATCTCTAGGAGATCCAGGTGCTCGCCATAGGGGATAAAGACGGATGAACCTCTGGATTCTTCTTTTTCTTTTGGCGATTCTGATCCTAGGTGTCCCTTTAGGCTATCTGTTGGGGATTGTCTCTCTTGCCGGTCTTTGGGAGATGGGAGGGTGGTCTTACCTCCGGATTATCGCCACTCGATTCCACTCGGGGGTGGAGAGTTTTCTCCTGATAGCGATCCCCTTTTTCATCTTGGCTGCTGTGCTCATGAACCGATCGGGGTTGACCGACCGGTTGATCCGTTTCGTCAACTTGCTGATCGGCCATTATCCCGGAGGGCTCTCCCACGTCAACATCGGAGCCTCCATCCTCTTTGCGGGGATGACCGGCGCGGCGGTGACGGACACCGTGGCTATCGGCAACATCCTGATCCCGGCCATGAAACGTGAGGGGTATTCTGCGGACTTTTCCGCAGCAGTGACCGCGGCCTCCTCCATAGTAGGGCCCATCATCCCCCCATCCATCACCATGATCGTCTACGCCTATATCACAGGCCTTTCGGTTGGGGCTCTCTTTTCCGGGGGATTCCTGCCAGGCTTGATCATGGGTGTTCTGCTCCTGGTGGTGAGCGCCATCCTCTCCGTGCGGAGGGGGTATCCTCGAAGAGAGAAGCGGGCATCCATGGGGGAGATCCTCAAGGCGGCCAAGGATGCCTTCCTCGCCCTTATCATCCCGGTCATCATTTTGGGGTCCATCTTGACGGGCATGGCCACTGTTACGGAGTCTGCGGCCGTGGCCGTGGGGTACGCCTTCGTGGTGGGGCGCTTCGTCTTCCGGACACTCCGTTTCCGAGATCTTCTCCCCGCTGCCCTCTATACGGCCAAGCTGAGCGGGGTTATCTTCCTGCTACTGGCCACAGCCCACATCTTCGGATGGTACATCACCCGACTCGGTGTCCCCGCCAAGGTGAGCGCCTTGATCGTGGACCTCACTCACAATCCTCTGGTGATCCTGGCCATGGTCAATGTCTTCCTCCTCCTGGTGGGAATGGTCATGGACATCTTGCCCGCGGTCCTGATCCTCGCACCGGTGTTGGCCCCTGCGGTGGTGCGGATGGGGATCGACCCACTGCACTTCGCCTTGGTCATGCTGGTAAATCTGAACATCGGGATGATCACTCCTCCATACGGGATGACGCTTTTGACCTCGGCAAGAATCGCCAATTGCTCTTACGACAGCGTCATCCGGGCCGTGGTGCCCTTCTTGATGGCGGAATTGGCCGCTTTGGCCATTACGACCTATGTTCCCTGGGTGGTCCTGGCCTTACCTCGTGCCTTGGGGTTTATCTCTTAAAGGTTCCGGGGCCCCGGAGGACAAAGATCATAGGTGGACATGAAGATCTCGGATCTGGATACCCCTGTGGTCCTCATCGACCTGGATCGGATGGAGAGGAACCTGACCCGGATGCAGCGGAAGGCCGAGCGCTTTGGTGTGGTGCTTCGTCCCCACATCAAGACCCACAAGATCCCCGAGCTGGCCAAGAGACAGCTGGAGAAGGGAGCCGTGGGGATCACCGCCTCTAAGATCTCGGAGGCTCAGGTCATGGCGGATGCCGGCATCCGAGAGATCTTCATCGCCAACCAGATCGTCTCTCCCCAAAAGGTGGGCCGTCTGGTCGAGCTGGCGGGAAGGGTTCGACTGTCCGTGGGGGTGGACAGTACAGAGGGCGCACGGCTTCTCTCTGAGGCCTTCTCCTCGGTCGGGCGCACCATCGATTACCTCATCGAGATCGACACCGGCCTCAACCGCTGCGGAGTCCCCCCGGGGGAGCCGGCATTAGCCCTCTTTCGTGAGATCCACAGACTCCCTGGGATCAGGTTCCGTGGTATCTTTACCCATGCGGGGCAGGTGTATGGGGCCCTGTCCCTGGAAGAGGTGAGAGAGGTCTCCCGCCAAGAGAGCCGAGTGATGACCGAGACCGCGCGGCTCTTCGCTGATCTGGACGCGACTCCCGGTGTGGTATCCGTGGGTTCCACACCTACCATGTGGGTCTGGGAGGGCTTTGGTGAAGGGATCACGGAGATTCGTCCCGGAAACTACATCTTCAACGATGCAACCCAGGTCGCCTTAGGGGTCGCTGGCGTGGAGGACTGCGCCCTGACCGTGATGGCCACGGTGATCAGCTGTCCGGGGCCCCATAGAGCCGTCATCGATGCGGGGAGCAAGGTCTTGGGGCTGGACCGTGGAGCCCACGGGAAAGGGCTTCTCAAGGGCTTCGGCCGGCTCTTGGGAGGCAACGCCATCTTGGAGAGGCTCTCCGAGGAGCACGGCATCTTGAGACTATCCCCCGGGGATGACCTTCGGATCGGGGATAGGGTTCGGATCCTCCCCAATCATGCCTGCACGGTAATGAACCTGATGGACCGAGCCTATGGACTGATGGGGGAGGAGGTGGTGGAGGAGTTCACCATCGCGGCCCGTGGGAAGGTCCAGTAAGTAAGGATGGTTGCCTTGGGATTGTTGGGAGCTGGAGAAAACCCGTCCATTCAGCCGCACAGCCGCAGCCGAAGGAGCGGAGGGAAGCCCGGTCGGGGGAGGGGGGAGAGGATGGGGACTTAGCCAAGGGCAAGCCCCTATCCGATGTGAAACCCATAGAAGAGAGGAAGGAGGAGCGTCATGAAGAGGATCTTTTTCATACTGCTTTGTGTCATATGGGTGATGGGGTGCTTGGTGGGATCCGCATTGGCCGATCCCACTATGGACAAGATCGAGAAAACCGGGAAGATCAAGATAGGGTTCCGGGAGGGGTCCATCCCCTTCGCCTACGTCGACCCCAAGGTGGGCAAACATGTGGGGTTCTCCGTGGACATGGCCTACCTGTTGGCCGAAAACCTGAGCAAGCGCTTCGGCAAGAAGATCGAGATCGTCCCCTTCACTGTGACGCCCAAGACCCGGATCCCCATGGTGGTCAACGGGACCATCGACGTGGAGATGGGCTCCACCACCTACACGCAGAAGCGTGAGGAACAGGCTGACTTCAGTATGATCTTCTTCTTCTCGGAGACGACCTTCCTCGTGGCCAAGGACAGCGGGATCAGAAAGCTGGAGGACCTAAACGGAAAGCGGGTTGGTGCGGCCAGGGGGACCACCAACCTGAGGGCTGTGGAGAAACTGGCCAAGGAGGGCAAATTCAAGCCCAAGGCCATCGTGGTCACAGAGACCCATCCGCAGGGGATGCTGGCCCTCAAAAGCGGCAAGATCGACGCCTACTCCACGGACCGGAGCCTGCTCGAGGGCCTGCGTATGAAGGACCAGAATCCTGACAAATGGATGACCGTTCCCTTCGCCATTGCATACGAGCCTTATGCCTACATCCTCCGCGAGGGGAATTCGGACTTCCGAGACTTCGTCAACAACACCATCATCTGGGCCATCAAGACGGGCAAGTTCTTCGAGCTTTACGACAAATGGATGGGTCCCAATGGGGTGGTCCCGATTCCCATGTCCCCCGAGTACCGCAAGTACCTGGAGATGATGGTCTACCCCATCGAGGATGGGTGGTGGAAGAAGTAGCCTGAAGGGCGCAAAGTCGGCGCAGGCCGGAGGGCACTCCGGCCTGCGGCTCCACCAAGGGGAGCAGTGAATGGGTTTTGCGTACGATTTCGACTGGGGCGTCCTCTGGAGGCAGCCTTATGGGACGTGGCTCCTGCAGGGGATCTGGTTGACCCTCAAGATCGGGTTTCTGGGCTGGATCATCGCCCTCTTCATGGGGATCTTCATCGGAACTCTCCGGGTTGCACCGTGGCGATGGCCTCGACTCGTGGCCACCGCCTACACAGAGGTCTTCCGAAACATTCCATTCCTCGTCCAGCTCTTCTTCTGGTACTACGCAGGTCCCATGCTCTTCGGAGAGCATTTGGGACGGCAGATCAACCAGATCGTGGGTCTCAACTACTATGTCTCCATCTTCGCCTTGGGGCTCTATACTGCCTCGCGCGTGGCCGAGCATATGCGCGCCGGATTCGCCTCCATCCACCGGGATCAATACCAGGCGGCCCTCTCTACAGGCCTGACTCATGTTCAGATGTATCGTTACGTTATCATCCCTTATGCCCTTCGCATCATAATCCCTCCCTTGACCACTGAATTCCTGACTATCTTCAAGAACTCCTCCATAGCCATGACCATCGGGGTGGCTGAGCTTACCTTTATGAGCTACCGCATCGACTCCGAGACCTTCCACGGTCTGGAGGCCACAACGGGCGCCATGTTCATCTATCTGCTGCTGGGCCTTACTGTGGTTCGACTGATGGGGTTCATTGAGGCCCGGTTCAAGATCCCCGGGATGATCGGACGGTAAGCCATGTTTGACGCAGTGTTCCGAAACCTCCCGTTCCTCATGGGGGGATTCCTGGTCACCCTCCAGTTGACTTTCTGCGCCCTGGCCGGCGGCATCGCCCTCGGGGTCCTGGTGGGGCTGGGTCGCATCTCCCGGAAAAAGTGGATCTATTACCCGGTGACGCTCTATGTCAACTTCATCCGAAACATTCCCCTCATCCTCGTGATCTTCTGGTTCTACTTCGTGATGCCCATCCTCGCCGGGCGTGCCATGCCTCCGTTCATCTCAGCGGTGATCTCCTTTATCATCTTCGAGGCCACCTATTTCGGGGAGATCTTTCGAGCGGGCTACCAGTCCATCAGCCGAGATCTCATCCATGCGGCCTTCGCCACCGGATTGACCTATTCCCAGACCGCACGCTATATTCTGGTGCCCATCGCCTTCCGCCGGATGTTGCCGAGTCTGATCACCCAGTCCATCGTCACCTTCCAGGACACCAGCCTGGCCTTTGTGATCGGCCTTCAGGAGTTCGTGCGGCGCACCTCCATCGTGGACAACCTGGAGGTTCGTTCCATCCAGCTTTTCGGGTTCGTGGCATTGGTCTTCTTCATCTTCTGTTTCCTGGGGTCGAGAGTTGCCCGCCACTTCGAGGAAAAGGGGAGAAGGACGGGAGTGATATGATAGAGATCAAGAATGTCAGCAAATGGTACGGGGACACCCAGGTCCTCTATGACATCAACGAGGTCATCGATCGGGGACAGACCGTGGTGATCTGCGGGCCCAGCGGCTCTGGAAAGAGCACCCTGCTTCGCTGCATCAACGGCCTGGAGCCCTATCAAAAAGGGGAGATCGTGGTGGACGGGATCTCCTTGAACGACCCCAAGACGAACCTCTACAAGCTGCGGCAGAAGATCGGGATGGTCTTTCAACGCTTCGAGCTCTATCCACATATGACGGCTGTGCAGAACATCACGTTGGCCCCCATGAAGGTCTTGAAGAAGAGCCGCAAAGAGGCCGAAAGGAAGGCCATGGAGCTACTGGAGCGGGTGGGCCTCCCGGAGAAGGCCCATGCCTATCCGGCCAACCTCTCCGGGGGCCAGCAGCAGCGTGTGGCCATTGCCCGGGCACTCGCCATGGAGCCGGATTACATGCTCTTCGACGAGCCCACCTCGGCGCTCGACCCCGAGATGATCAATGAGGTCCTTGAGGTCATGATCGATTTGGCCAGGGAGGGGATGACCATGATCGTGGTCACACATGAGATGGGCTTCGCCCGGGAGGTCGCCGACGAGATCATCTTCATCGATGAGGGGAGGATCGTGGAGCGGGGTACGGACGAAGAGTTCTTCACCAACCCCAAGAGCGAACGCACCAAGGCCTTCCTGAGCCAGATCCTGGTTTGATTCGGAGCGTTGGGGAGAGTATGGAAGAGAAGGTCATCGGTATCCTGGGGGGAATGGGTCCTGAGGCGACACTGGACTGCTTCCGGAAGATCCTCCGGTATACGCCGGCGTCGAAGGACCAGGACCACCTCCGTGTGATCATCGACTCCAACCCCAAGGTGCCCGACCGGACCGCCGCTATCATGGGGGAGGGTCCTACACCCGTGCCTGCACTGGTGGAAGGGGCCGAGGCCCTGAAGCGGGCAGGAGCCGATTTTCTGATCATTCCTTGTGTCTCGGCCCACTTCTTCCTCGAGGAGCTCGTTCAGAGGATCGACATCCCGGTTCTTTCCATCTTTGACGCCGTGGCCGAGGCCGTAGTGGCGGAGCATCCCGAGATCCGGACATTGGGGCTTCTGGCCACCACAGGGACCATCGAAGGAGGGATCTTCCAGAGGCGTCTGCGGGAGGAGGGGATCGAGACTTTGGTCTGCCGGCAGGATCACCAATGCCGAGTCATGGAGGCCATCTACGACCTGAAGAAGAGCCCCCCCGGCCGTCCGCATAAGGCCATCCGGGCCGATCTCCTGGCAGCAGCAGAGGACCTTATCGAAGCCGGGGCTCAGGGGATCGTGGCTGGATGCACGGAGATTCCCTTGGCTCTGGGGCCCAAGGACTTGGCAGTTCCCTACTTCGATGTCCTCTCCGTCTTGGCGAAGGCCGCCGTACGCAGGGCCGGGAAGGAGCCTCTGCCAGACCTACCCATTGGAGCGAAGAGCCTGGAACACGGAAAAGAGAGCATGGAGCAAAGAGACCGCCAACGGCGGAAAGAAGATGAAATAGACTCCTAACGCCCTAAACGATATTAACGATCGTGACCGCCATGCCCCGCTCCGCCTTGGCGGGACGGGGCATGGCGTTAGATGGAGGAGGAGATGGACCTTTCGCGGTTTGCTCGGAGACAATACACGGAGGGGAGGACCCCCATCCAGAGACTGGATCGGCTTACGGAGGTCCTCGGCGGTCCCAACATCTATATGAAAAGGGACGACCAGTTGGGGCTGGCTGCCGGAGGGAACAAGACGCGCAAGCTGGAGTTCGTGGTGGCTGATGCCCTGAATCAAGAGGCCGATACCCTCATCACCTGCGGTGCTGTCCAGTCCAACCACTGCCGCTTGACGTTGGCCGCGGCGGTGCGGGAGGGTCTCGGATGCTGCCTCGTCCTGGAGGAGCGCGTGCCAGGGAGCTATCGCCGCGGCGCCAGCGGAAATAACCTCCTCTATCACCTCTTGGGGGCCGAGAGGATCGAGGTGGTCCCTGGTGGGACTGACATGATGGAGGCCATGGAGCGGGTGGCGGAGGAGCTTCACGAGCAGGGAAGGCGGCCCTATATCATCCCGGGCGGGGCCTCCAACCCCCTGGGGGCATTGGGATATGCGGCCTGTGCCCAGGAGATCCTGGTGCAGGGTTTTGAGGAGGGACTGAAGATCGACCGTGTGGTCTGCGCAAGCGGAAGCGCGGGCACCCAGGCCGGGTTGGTGGCGGGCTTTTTTGCCTTGCGCAGCGGAATCCAGGTGGTGGGGATCAATGTGAGCCGCCCCAAAGAGGCCCAAGAGGAGATCGTCTACGATTTGGCATCTCGGACTCTTAAGCTCTTGGGCGTGGAGGAACCTCTTCCCAGGGATCGCGTCCTGTGTTTCGGTGACTATGTGGGGAAGGGATATTCCCTTCCCACCCCGGAGATGGTGGAGGCGGTCAAGTTCCTAGCCAGCAGGGAAGGTATCCTCCTCGATCCGGTCTACACAGGGAAGGCCATGGCGGGACTTATGGATCTGGCTCGAAAGGGCTTTTTCCAGACGAAGGAGAACGTCCTGTTCGTCCACACAGGAGGGGTCCCCGCCCTGTACGCCTATGCGGACGCTTTTCTGGAGTAGGAGCCCTTTTCCTCCTCCAGCAGCACTCTGCGGTCCTTTCCCATCGGGTCCATCGATGGGCCGTATGCCCATGAGAGAAACCCCAGCCCGACGGATTCATCATTGGGGTCAGGAAGGTTTTACCCTGGAGGGCGGGTCTCCTCTGGACCCGGCTGGCTGGCAGACCGGACACCAGTATGTGGAGCGGGCCTGATCTCCCTGCCTTCTATGCTTTACCCGGGTCCCGCAGCGAAAGCAGGGTCTTCCCGCGCGACCGTAGACCCAAAACCTGTGAGGGGAGGACGTAGGCCGAGTCCTCCGCATCCCGAAACCCAGGTTGCAGGAAAGGGCGTTGCGGGCGGTGCATATGATCCTAAGGAGCCTTTTGTCATCCATATCCTTGACCCGGTCGAAGGGATGGATCCCGCACAGGAAGAGGACCTCGGATTTGTAGACGTTTCCGATCCCTGCCATGACCTTTTGGTCCAAGAGGACCTCTCCTATCTCCATCTCCTCCCGCATCTGCAGGCGTGCCAGGGCCTCCATGGGGTCGAAGTCCGGGGAGAGGAGGTCTGGCCCGAGGTCCCGGAGGGTTGGGTGGGTCCCTGTGCTTCCAGGAGGAAGGAGCTCTATCAAAGGCGCCCCGAAGAGGACGGCTGCGACTTGGGCGGTCTCGATTACCACTCGGGCCGAATGCGGGGATTTCCTCCATGGGCTCCCTCGTCGGTAGATATGCCAGCTCCCGGTCATTCGAAGGTGGGTGTGCAGGACCGAACCCGATGAGAACCGGATGAGGAGATGTTTGCCTCGGGCGGAGACCTGCTCCACCTTCTGTCCCACCAGCCTTAGCCGTTCGGCGGCTCGGCCAACCTCGAGGATGGAGGAGAAGAACCCCGTGATCCTCCTGCCGGAAAGCACACCGTTCAGGGTGCGGGCCGTGCGCCAGGCGGTGTCTCCCTCGGGCATGGTATGATCTCTCCGAGGCAGGTCCTCTCAAAAGAGAGTGCCCTCAGATATGACCGAGGCGGGGCCTTGCGCTTCGGCGCGAGGAAGGCTCCTCGGCCCTCTCCTTGCGGATCCGGAAGCCCGGCCCCGTGGGCTGAAGGCCCACCTCAAGGAGATAGGAGGCCAGGGGTCCCTTGTTGGCGGGCGGATGGGCGTTCAAGCTCCAGCCTAATCCGGAGCGGCCCGTTCGCTGCATCCAGGAGAGCAGGGCGCAGGCCGTAGCCCGCCCTACGGCGGATCTAAAGGGCTCCTCCTCAGGGAGGAAACAGTGGAGGTCCTTTTCTTCGCGCGAGAGGTACGCGGCCAGGGATCCGTTTACGAGGACCACATGGGACCCGGGAACCCGTGCCAGGCGGATCCCCTCCATGGAGGGCCAGGGAAGGATCGTCCCGTAGGGATTGGCCGGATCTACCGCGGCCAGGACCACGGCCTCCGGCCGTTGATCCTCCACCGCCTCGGCCCTCCGGAGGGCCCGAAGACGGTCCAGGGCCGCGGGCTCGGCGAACTGGGACCCCCCCAAGCCTACCACAAAGTAGCCCCTCCGTATCCTTCCCTTTTCCTCCAAGGCGGCTAGGACGGGATAGAGGGCGGCGAATCCACCGGGAATCCCCTCCGAGGTCACCACGTCGCGGGTCACGATCCCGTATCGTGAGAGGAGTTGCTCGGCCAGGGCCGTGAGCCTCTCCGCAGCCGAGGGTTCATCTGTCCTGGGGATCAGACTCCATCGGCCCACGGCCACGGGGGGAACGGGCCTTCGCGGACGGAACGGGGCGAGCCTTCGACGCTCCCTGCGGCGGCCGGAAGGGCGGCCGAGATAGGCCCGAAGTGGGGCAAGGGAGTCGTTGGTCACCTCTCCGGCCCAGACTAACTCCCATAAAGCGTCGATAACAGCCCGCTGAAGCCCGCCTCCCACGGCTTCATAAAGCTCTGGAAAGAAGAGGGCCCCGCGCTCTCCGAGGACCTGGCGGATGGCCTCGTGGATCCTTCCAGAGGGCCTTTCTCCAGGCGGAGGTCTCAGGAGATGGAGGTCATCGGCCAGAAAGAGGGCCACCTTTCCGTCCCGCTCTCCCAGGGGAGAGAGTCCCACCCAGACCACCTCTCCCGCTGCGGTGAGGATATCCAGATCCTCGGGCCGGTATCCGGGCAGTCGGGCCGGAAGGATGTCCGACTCCAGTGCTGAGGCGGGTATCTCGGTCCCTTGAAGGCGTTCCACCACATCCAGAAGGGCGTCCGGTCCGCCTGACGGTGCCGATGGGGAGGTCCCCTCCGGGATCACACCCTGCCAGTGAAGAAATAGTCGGGCCAGGGCTTCGGGCTCGGCCGGCTCCACCTGCCTGCGTAGTCGGGCCAGGGACCTGCGGCGGAGGGAGGCCAGGACGTCGGGGTCGCACCACTCCCTTCCTCGACCTCCAGGCCGAAACTCCCCCTCGAGGATGCGCCCCGAGGCGGCCAAGCGCTGTAAGACCGCCGCCACCGAGGATTCTCCGAGCCCGTATCGACGGGCTACCTCCACGGCTCGGAACGGCCCATGGGTTCGGGCGTATCGCCTCACCAGGGAGGGCAGGGCGTCGGGGACCGGCTCCAGAAAGGCCGTGGGCAGACCCGGCGGAGGTTGGACCCCTATGGCGTCCCGGTAACGGCCAGCATCCTCGGCCGCGATGAACCGTTCCTGGCCCGCGACCCTGATGCGTATGACCCTCCGTTCCCTCTCCAGCTGCTCCACCAGGCGTTGAGCCAAGGCACTTCGTTCCCCCAATGAAGGGTTCTCGACCGACTTAGGAGCGACCCGGGATGCGATCTCCTCCAGCGTCAGGTCGCCGAGCCTTAAGAGCAGATCGTGAAGACGATCCGGGGTATGGGCCGCTCGGTCCGGATCCAGCCCTTGGAGGGTCCGCTCGAGGCTCTCCAGGACTTCCGGATCCAGAAGTTCTCGAAACTCCGCCTCGCCGAGCAGTTCTCGAAGTTGCCTCTGATCCACGGCCAGGGCGTGGGCCCGTCTCTCGGCTGGGGGGGCGTCTCCGTCGTAGATGTAGTAGGCCATGTACCCGAACATGAGAGAAGACGCGAAGGGAGACGGGCCGGTAGTGTCTACAGTGACCACTCGAATCTCTCTCCTCTGAAACCTCTCCAGCAGGTCCAACACGGCTGGGAGGTCGAAGATATCTTTGAGACATTCGCGGAAGGTCTCCAGCACGATGGGGAATGAAGGGAACTTGGATGCCACCGAGAGGAGATCGGCCGAGCGCTTTCGCTGAAGCCAGAGCGGGGTCCGGCGGCCGGGTCTTCGACGGGGAAGGAGAAGGGCGCGTGCCGCCGCCTCGCGGAAGGTGGCTGCAAAGAGGGCCGATCCCCCAAGCTCGCCGGTCAATAGTTGTTCCAACTCCTCGGGTTGGGGGATCATCTCCTGGGCCTCGGGCGGCCGATCCCGCTCCGGGAGGCGGAACACCATCCCCTCGTCGCTCCACAGGGCGTCGATCTCGGACTCTCCAGCCCTCCGAAGGCGGGCACGGATAGCGAGGGTCAGAGGGGCGAGGACCCTGCCTCCAAGGGGAGAGAGGAAACACAGCCTCCAGTCGCCCATCTCGTCGCGGAAGCGCTCGAGTACCAAGGTGCGATCGTCGGGGAGGACCCCCGTGGCTCGCCTCTGTTCCTCGAGATAATCCAACAGATTGCGGGCGGCTCGCTCGTCAAAGGCGTGACGTTGAATGAGTGTCCGGATGGCCTCTGTCTTAGGGAGGGATGTCAGCCGTCGGATGAGACGGCCGATGGCCAGGCCCAGCTCCACGGGCCGGGGAGGTCTGTCGGCCCTCCAGAAAGGCATCTTGCCCGGCTCTCCGGGGGCGGGGACCACCAGGACGCGATCGCGCGTGATCTCCAGGATCCTCCAACTGCTGGCTCCCAGGATGAAGACTTCTCCTGCCCGGCACTCGAAGACCATTTCTTCATCCAATTCCCCTACCCGGCGCCCGCCACGCTTCCGGCTGCCGGAATCCTCCGGCTCCGCCAGGAAGACCCCGTACAGGCCTCGATCGGGGATGGTCCCAGCATTGGTCACGACCACTGTTCGTGCCCCTTCCCGGGCCCGGACGGTGCCCCGCAGTCTATCCCATACCACCCGCGGACGAAGTCCCGAGAAGGCCTCCCATGGATAACGGCCGGAGAGCATCTCCAAGATCCCCTCGAACTGCCCTCTGGGAAGCCCGGCATAAGGCGCGGCCCGTCTAACCAGCGAGTAGAGTTCGTCCAGGTTCCGCTCCTCGTCCAGGACCATGGAGACGAGGTGCTGGGCCAGCACATCCAGGGGATTCTCGGGCATCCGGATAGGTTCCACCTCCCCTTCCTGCATGGCTTGTGTGATGGCGGCCATGGCCAGGAGGTCTCCCCGATGCTTGGGGAAGAGGAGGCCGCGCGGGACGGCGTCGACCCGATGGCAGGATCGTCCGATGCGCTGCACACCAGAGGCAACCGAGGACGGGGCCTCGATCTGAACGACGAGATCCACGGCACCCATGTCGATGCCCAGCTCCAGGGTGGAGGTGGCCACAAGGGCGGGAAGCCTCCCGGACTTGAGGTCATCCTCGATGAGAAGGCGCTCCTCCCGGGCGATGGAGCCGTGATGGGCGCGGACCAACTCCTCGCCCGCCTTTTCGTTCAACGCGGCCGCGAGACGTTCGGCCAGGCGTCTGGAGTTGACGAAGAGGAGTGTGGAACGATGGGATCGGATCAACTCCAGGAGCCTCTCATGGAGCCAGGGCCAGATGGATCGCCGCTGAAGGAGACTCGCTGGACCCTCCGGGATATCGCCGGATTCCGGCTCCATGGCCTCTCCCAATCGGGACATGTCCTCCACAGGGGTCTCCACCCTCAGGTCGAAGGTCTTCCGCCAGCCTGCATCCACGATAGTGACGGGCCGTGGATTCCACCGGGGCCCGGGAAGGCCGCCCCCCAAAAAGCGGGCTACCACTTCCAGGGGACGTTGAGTGGCGGAGAGGCCTATTCTCTGGATGTCGCGTCCCGCCATCTCGGCCACGCGTTCCACTGAAAGGGCCAAGTGGGCTCCGCGTTTGGTCCCCACCAGTGCATGGATCTCATCCAGGATTACCACCTCCACCGAGGCGAGGATAGAGCGGGCCCGTGAGGATAGGATCAGGAACAGGGATTCCGGGGTGGTGATCAGGATGTCTGGAGGTCTTCGGGCCATACGGGCCCTATCCCCGTGGGGCGTATCCCCGGAGCGCACGGCCAAGGTGGGAAGATGGAACGTATCCCCGCGACGGCGTGCCTGCTCGGCGATACCGGCCAACGGGGCCCGGAGGTTGCGCTGAACGTCCACGGCCAGCGCCCGAAGCGGTGAGACATAGAGGACCCGGCAGCGGGCATGCCGAGGAGGAGGGGGGGTGAACATGAGCCATTGGATAGCGGCGAGAAAGGCGGCCAGGGTCTTTCCTGATCCGGTAGGTGCGAGGAGGAGTGTAGAACGGCCCTCGAGGATCTCGGGCCAACCCAGCTCCTGCACCCGGGTGGGGCCGTCGAAGACCGATCTGAACCACTCCGAGACAGCACCATGAAAGCGTTGGAGGACATCTTCCGCCGGCCGCCGACCCATTGAACTCCCCTCATGGAGGAAAGGCTCTGCATCCGGACCCCGCTCCGGGGCGATAAAGGGTCTTCATTATTGTCCGCCCAGGGCAGTGTTTACCTCTCAGGAGGTGGAGATCCTATCCTTCTCCGGCTCAAGCCAAAACCTCCAGTGACAATAACAATCGGCCGGGTGGGGATCCGGGGGGGCGAAGAGGCATTCCACGCGGATGCGAGGGTCGATCTCCCTGGCGAAACCCTGAAACTCCCTTCGGTGCATCTCCTTGCAGTGATATTCCCCCATACCCCTTCGCAGGCGGGCCTCCTGAGGAGGGCAACGGGGAACGATAATCTCCAAGGCCTCGTCGTTTTGGCGAAACCGGTAGCCCACCAGAATGGTCCAGGGAAAGAGCCGAAGTGCCTTGAGAAATCCCTCAAGCCCCTTCTCCTGTATGTGGAATCTCTGCTTGAGATCGCGCGCTGCCATGCCAGCTGCCCGCTCCCAGACCTTCTCGTTGATCTCCTCTGCCTTGGTGCGGCCGAACTCCTCTTCCAAGAGGAGGAACCAGAAGGCATCCACAACCCGGTAGTGCCAGAGGAGGAACTCCAGATACTGACGAAGTTGTGTCTCCGATAGTTCAACCAGAATGGACTCGTCCACCATTTCCCTCGCTGAATTGGGAGAAACCCCCAAGGAGTGGCTCCCTTCTGGGCGTGTCCTGAAGGCGTGGCGAAGGGCCGAGTCCTTCGAGGAGACCTTCCTCCACAGATGGGTCCTAGCCGTCAGATCCCCTTGACCTCGTCCAGATCAAGGGTCTCGATCACATGGATCCCCTTTGCCTTCATCTCCTGGAGGGCCTGCTTGGTGGTCTCCGGAGAGACCCCGCGGCAGAGATCTTCCACCACGATCACCTTATAGCCCGCCTCAGCGGCGTCAATGGCAGTGGCCTTAACACAATAATCCGTAGCGATGCCGTAGATGATCACCTTGGAGACCCCGTTCCTTTTGAGGATCTGATCCATCTCGGTTTTGTTCCCCCCGTCGTCCTGAAAGCCCGAATAGCTGTCGAAACGGGGGTCCTGTCCCTTTTTGACCACGGCCAGAAAGAGGTTGTTATCCACAAGTATCCGCGCGTTTTCAGTCCCCTGGACGCAGTGAGGGGGCCAGAGAACCTGGTTCCTGCCTTGAATCTGGATGGCCTCGAAAGGCTTTTTGCCTGGGTGGTTGGTGTAGAAGGAGACGTGATCCGCAGGGTGCCAGTCCTGTGTGGCGAAGATGAGGCATCCTTCCCTCTTTAGGGCCTTCGTGGTCTCATCGACTTTACGCACAAAGACCTCATCCGTGCCCGGAACGGCCAGAGAACCTTTGTTTCTTGTGGTGAAATCCCCCTGGACGTCCACCACAATGACACCGATTCGACCCGAGCCGGCTGCGGCACTCTTCTGGGTGGCCAGAAGGACCATCAAAACCATAACCATGGATATCAGGACCAAGGTCTTCATGTGGGACCTCCTTATCCAAAGGGTTGAATATGAGATGGGAGAGAGGGGACCATTTCCCCTCCTCCTACCTAAGTTTGTCGGCAACCCCATTCCCTTCCATCCTATCCCAAGGCACCAAAGCGGGTCAAACGAGTAATAGACACAAGCGGGGCTCCAGACTCGGAAATGAAGAAGGGGTTTCGCTCGGCCTTTAATTGTCCTATGCTGAACCGACGCATTGCCTCCATGGGAGGGGAGATTTTTTCAAGGGGGGATCTCTTGAGCCTCTACTATGGCTGGGTCATTGTCGGCGTCTCTCTGGTCTCCATGGCATACTGGTTCGGGGTTCGAAGCTCCTTTTCGGTCTTCTATACGGCGCTGCTCGATGAGTTCCCCTGGGGACGGGCCGAGGCAGCGGGGGTGCAGTCATTGGCCCTCATCGTCTATACCATCCTGGCTCCCCTGGTGGGTGGGCTCATCGATAGATATGGCCCCCGCCGGGTAGTGGTCCCCGGGATCCTCTTGTTGGGCGGGGGACTGATCCTCTGCTCCAGTGTCCAGGACCTCTTCCAGTTTTACCTCTACTATGGGCTCTTGGTGGCCGCTGGGGTTACCTCCGTGGGTATCGTATCCTACACGGCAGTCTTGGCGCACTGGTTCGAACGGAGGAGGGGGACGGCTAACGGTATTGCAGTGTCCGGAATGGGCCTGGGGACGTTTGTCTTCGTACTTTTGTCTCAGGGGATCATCGCCAGGTGGGGATGGAGGCCGGCCTTCTTGGTGCTGGGCGGGCTGGTTCTGGCCTTGCTCCTTCCGCTAAATGCATGGCTGCTGCGGCATAAGCCCCAGCAAATGGGCCTGTTGCCTGACGGGGTGTCCCCACAACGAAGGGGCCGACACAAGGAAGGAAATGAGAGCCTCGTCCCCGATCCTATCTGGGCCGGGACGGATTGGACCCTCCGGAGGGCTGCCAAAGAGGGGAGGTTCTGGGCGCTTATGGCCTTTCCGTTCCTGGTGGTCACCGCGGTCTATATCGTCCTCGTCCATCACTTTCGGTACCTGGTGGATGCCGGGGTCGATCCCATGATAGCGGCCTATGTCCTGGCCTCGGTGGGGATCATCTCGTCCGTCTTCCGGATCCTCTGGGGGTGGCTTTCGGACCGCTTGGGCAGGGAGATGACCTACACCCTAGGCGTGGCCGCCATGTGCGCCGGAATAGGTTCCTTGATCCTGTTGGGGGTGTGGAAGGAGCAGCGCCTCCTTTACCCATTCGTGGCCCTCTTCGGGGTGGGATGGGGAGCCACCGCCCCCATGTTTATGTCAACGGCAGCGGATCTGTTCCAGGGAAGGGCCTTCGGTCTGATCTACGGTATCCTCGAAGGGGTCATAGGGGTCGGAGGGGCCTTGGGGGCATGGGTCGCTGGTTATCTCTTCGATCAGACCCGGACCTACCTCGGAGCCTTTGCCATCGGAATGCTGACCGCCGCACTCTCCTGTCTTTTTATCTGGCTGGCCGCTCCCCGCAAAGTGCGGGCCAAGGGATAGGGCCTCAGATGCGGTGGAGTCTCTGCTTATGGAAGCTTTTTAAAGGGCGGCTCAAGAGACTTTGAAGACCTTTACCCGATTCTCTTCCCGCCGGACTCCCAGGGCGAAGTCGAAGATGTCCCTTTGCAGGCAGAGGACGGGATCCTCTGGGGGGAAGTAGGATCTCTGCCCGCGCAGGAATTTCTGCGTGGTCCCGTGGAAGAGGATCTCCCTAAGGGCCTGGTGATGGTCGTATGGCGAAGCTCCCAGAAGGTGGGCGATATAGCGCGCGCACCACTCGTCCTCGGGGGCGATGATCCGAAGGCTCCAACCCATGGCCACGATGGAGACCCGAGGGGGCCTTCGCGAGAGAATGTAGCGGGCGGTGGCCCTCGCCAGGGTGTAACTGCCCACTAGGACTTCATCGGCCACCTCCAAGGCGGCGAGGGCGCCCTGGACTCCCGACGAGGTCCTCTGGACTACCCTTTTCCCCTCAAAGAAGGAGGACCCCAACCGGAGGATCTGGCTGGGAGAGTTGCCCAGGTCGAATCCCTGGATAGGTTTTCCCTCCACCTCTCCGACGAGGAGCAGATCGGGGTCCTGGTCTCTAAGCCGGAAGGCCTCCTCCGGGGTAGAGACCAAGATGTCTTCCACGATCCCCATCGCATAGAGGAGTGGAGTGCACGTGAAGGCTCGATACACGTCCACCACCACCACGAGACCCCGGGCGCAGTGGACTCCTTCGATGAGGCTATGGAGGGTTACTTCCATGGGAGTTCTCCTTAATCCCTCCAGACGGGCTTGATACCTGGATGGCGGACCCTAAAACTCAAACTATACTCCAACCAAGGCTCAAGGGGAAGACGGGATGCCTCCGAGAGGGGTGGTCCATTGGATGGACAATGCCCGGGAAATCCCCTAATGTGAGGTGTGGCCATGGGAGGGGGTTCGAATTCTGGAGCTCCGGCAGTGGAGGTGCAAAGCGCATGTGTGGATGGAGAGTCCTTCTTCCACAGCCCATCGAGGGCGAGGCCCTGAAGCTTCTCCAAGGGGCCGGATGCCTGCCCGTTGAGGCTCCCGACCCCTCGGTGGAGGCGGTTCGGCCCCTGCTTGGAGATGTAGAGGCCGTGATCCTTCGCACTGGGTTGAAGCTCACCCGGGAGCTGATCGAACATGCCGGCAAGCTCTGCATCATCGCCCGGACAGGGGGAGGCCTGGATAACGTGGACGTGAAGGCTGCCACGGAACAGGACATTGTTGTCACCTCCAACGTGGGGGTAAATACCGGCTCGGTGGTCGAGCATGCCCTGGCCCTGATGCTCGCCCTGGCCAAACATCTCTTTCTCATGGACCGATCCGTCCGTGGGGGGGACTTCTCCGTGCGATATCAAAATCTCCCCCGGGATCTGCGCGGGAAGACGCTCGGGCTTATGGGTTTCGGGAGGATCGGGTCTGCCCTAGCCGAGGTGTGTCATGGGTCGTTTGGGATGAAGATCCTGGCCCACGATCCCCTTCTTCCCTCGCATCTTCGGGAGTGCTATGCTTCTTGGGTCACCTTTGTGGACCGAAAGACCCTCTTCCAACAATCCGATGTGGTGTCCATCCACGTACCCTTGAGCGAGCAGACCCGACATTGCGTGGGGCGCGAGGAGTTGGGCTGGATGAAGAGGGATGCCATCTTAATCAATACGGCGCGCGGGGCGGTCCTGGACGAAGAGGCTCTGGTGGATGCTCTGCGTGAGGGAAGGATCGCTGGGGCTGGTCTCGATGTGTTCGAGGAGGAGCCCCTCTCTCCGGACAGTCCCCTCCTGGGTCTGGAGAACGTCATCGTCACCCCCCACTGCGCGGCCCTGACCCGCGAGTGCGTGGTCCGCATGGCCGTGGAGGCTGCTCAGTGCGTGGTGGACCTTTTTCAGGGACGCAGGCCGAGGAACGTGGCCAACCCCCAAGTCCTGAAGACCGAGCGGTGGCGACACTTGAGGGAGGATATCTGATTCGGTCCCCAAGTCCTCCTTTGGGGGCGGGACCTCGACTCCAGATGGGAAAGATGCTTAAGGCGGTCATATTCGACTTCAACGGGGTGATGGTCAAGGACCTCCACCTGCACGAGGAGGCCTATCTGTTGGCTGCCCAGGAGATGGGGCTGAGCCTGAGTCCCGAGGTGGTACATCGTTATATTTCTCTTGCTCCGGTGAAGAAACGGCGCCTCTATTTCGGAGAGATCTCGGATACCATGTGGAGCGAGATCCTGCGGCGCAAGGAGGCGCATTATTTCAGACTTGTCGAAGGGGCGGATATCCTCTCCCCTGAGGTCCGAGACATCGTACCCGAGCTTGCCGGTAGGTACCGTCTGGCCATTGTCTCCAACACCACCCGGCCCTGCTTCGAGCGGATCTTTCCTCCGGAGCTGGCCCGGTTCTTCCAGGTTACGCTATTCGCTGATGAGGTGGAGGAGCCCAAACCATCGCCTGAGCCCCTCAGGAGGGTCATGAGACGGATGGGGGTTGAAAGTGACGAGTGTTGCTATGTGGGGGACTCGGTCCTCGATGTTCAGATGGCCAAGTCGGCCGGAGTGCCCGTGGTTGGGGTGAGCACCGGCGATAACGCCCCCGATGAGTTGAGGGCCGCTGGGGCGGACGCGGTGATCGGGAGCCTCTCGGATCTACCTCACCTTTTAAAGGTCCTTTTTACATCCAAGCCGGACAAAGAGTTGCCGTGAACAGACCGTTTATCGCTTCCCTCGGTCCATGGCCTGCTCGCGTACGGGAAGATACTCGTAGAGTCCCGAAAAATAGAATTGCAGATTGCCCTTGGTCTTCCACAAATGATCGATCCATGGGGGACTCGAAGAGGTGGCGTGTGTACTGATGAATCCAGGACAGACTACCTTTCCCGTAGCATCGATAGTCTCGTCTGTCTCTCTGGGTATTTTTTGTCCACGTATAAAATGGTCAGCCCTCTCAGTGTGGCTATGGGTTGACCATGCTATTTGTGCACCAGAGCAACACCGGCTGCAGCTACACCCATTCCCACCAGGGCAAGAGGCCCGAGCCTCTCCCGAAAAAAGAGATATGCCATAAGGGCGGTAACGGGTGGCACAAGATAGAAAAGACTGACCACGCGAGCAGCTTCTCCACGCCGGATGAGCAGGAAAAGTAAAAAGACAGCACCGAGGGACAAGACGAGAGTCAGCCAAGTCAGAGCAAATACGAATTCACCGGTCCAATGGATGACCATCTGCTCAGTAAGGGGGGCAATGACCAACATTGCCAATGCAGTTGCCCCATATTGGATAGTAGTCCCGGTACGGAGGTCCATACCGCTGCAGTATTTCTTTTGGAAGAGCGTTCCTCCGGTAATTCCTAGCAAGGCGATGATTGAGTAGATGAGGCCTGTCAAATCGCCTCCATGGAAATCGAGCTTACGGTAAACTACCAGAGCTACGCCACCGATGCCGAGTAGAAAGCCAGCCCATTGTCGTAAGGTCAATTTTTCGCCAAGAAAAGGACCCGCCAAAACCGCTGTCAACAGGGGTTGGATACTGACGATCAATGCGCTGACGCCGGCTGGGACACCCCAGTACAGAGAATTGAAAACCCCGCCCAAATAGGTGGCATGAATAAGCAGACCGGCGATTGCGATGTGGAGTATCTGTCTCCAGCCCCTCGGCCAAGGCGCCTTGGTGATCAAGACGACCATCAGGAGCATGACCGTAACAATCAGAAAACGAACCAGGAGGAATGTGAAGGGCTCGCAGTACGGGAGACCGTATTTGGCCCCAATGAAGCCCGACCCCCATAGGAGGACGAACAAACCAGGCATGAGCGACGGCCATTTGTCCCCAACGGAGACCGTGGCCGAGGCAGAGGATCTGATCCAAATCATTAGACAGTTTGAGAGGGCAGTCTTTGCATCGAATGTTACTTTCCGATGGCGGTCAATGCTTCCTCCATAATGGAGAGCCCTCTTTCCAGCTGCTCGTCGGTTATGACTAGAGGGGGCAGCAGACGTATGACATTGCTGAAAGTGCCGCAAGTCAACACTACCAGTCCTCGATCCAGACAAAACCTGACCACAGCCTTGGCTTCGTCAGATGCGGGCTCCTTGCTCTGGCGGTCTTTGACCAACTCCATGGCCAGCATAGGGCCTAATCCCCTGATCTCTCCGATGATTTCGAACTCATTCTGCCAAGACTCCAAACACTCACGGATCTTCTCTCCAATGGCCTTGGCCTTATGGAGCAGCCTCTCTTTCTCGAATATCTCCATCACCGCCAGAGCGGCCTGACATGCCACCGGATTAGGGCCATACGTCCCTCCAAGTCCTTGGGGGTGGACAGAGTCCATGATCTCCTTCTTGCCCACCACAGCGCTCAGCGGCATTCCCGCTGCAAAGCTCTTGGCCATGGTTATGAGCTCGGGAGCAACACCATAGTGTTCGATGGCAAACATCTTTCCTGTTCGCCCAGTTCCGGATTGGATCTCGTCAGCTATGAAGAGGATCCCGTGGTCTCGGCAGATCTTGTGAACTTTGGTGAAATACTCCCTCGGAGGGGTGATAAAGCCGCCTTCCCCTTGGATCGGCTCAGCAATGAATGCAGCAGTCGATTCAGGAGAAACATGATTAATAAAGAATTCATTCAAATAATCAGCACATGCTACTTCGCATTCGGGGTATTTAAGGCCGAAATGACATCTATAACAATAAGCCGATGGTATATGATAAATTTCAGGCATAAATGGACCAAAACCAAATTTGTAAGGCTTTATCTTGCTGGTAAGACTTAATGTAAGCAAAGTCCTTCCGTGAAATGAGTGTTCTAGGGCTATAATTGCAGGTTTTTTAGTATAATAACGTGCAATTTTGACCGCATTTTCCACCGCTTCAGCTCCTGAGTTAACGAAGAAGGTCGATTTTGGAAAGCTCCCTGGCGCGATTGCACAAAGTTTATCAGCGAGCTTTACTGCGGATTCGTAGGGCAGGACCATGAAACACGTATGAGTGAATTTCTCTGCCTGTTCTTTGATGGCGGCCACCACTCGTGGGTGACTATGTCCAACGTTCATGACGCCTATGCCGCCAGCGAAGTCTATATATTCTCTCCCTTCAACATCTCGAATAACCGCTCCACATGCCGAATCCACGTAAACCGAAGCCAAACTAGCGTGCCCATGGGTGATGACCCGTGTGCGTAGCTCGCTAAGCATTGCTGTTTTACTTTTCATGTGCTCCCGCTCCTTTTTCTAAACTTTTAACTCTTATCCATATAATTGCATGTAAGGTTTGTCTACATCTCATAAGTTTACAAAGTTTTCTAAAGTTATACGCTCATAATATTTTTCCATTAATGGGCGATATTTCTCCATGGTATCGTGGTTAAGGTAGGTGGGCGGCTCAACATCATCAGGTATGAGAGAGCTGTACCTGGCCCCAGACAGCCTTTCTGCCAATTCTTTTTTCGCCTTATCTATGATATGTATCTGCGTTAACAGTTCCAATGCAGATATCGCCAGCACTTTGGCCGCCACTACCATTGCTTTTTTACCTATGGAGCTCCTCGCAAAGGCAGCGATTTGCCAATTATGCCAACCGATTCCAACTGGTCCCACTGCCACCCATGTCATTGCAAAAGGAGCGAACCAGCTGTACTCCGAGTTGTCGCTGACAGCCGAAGCTCCTCCACCGAAATCCATTATCTCCTCGGATAGGCCGATCTCTTCCACTCCCAAGTCCCTCTGGACCCTTCTGGCCATCTCATGTTCATCTTCATCGAATTTTGGAGGACCCACTTCCAGTAGGTTTTTATGCAGGACAGCGGCCAGTGTCCGGTTGGGGATCTTCTCGTGAGTGGCTGTGATGAACTCCATCCTCCATGAAGTCTCTGTGGCAATGCTGGCTGCCTCAGCACATCGGTGAAGTCGATGGATTATCTTCTCCATCTCCTTTGAAGTGGTGATTCTGCCCACCACCCACACAGTGGAACGATCGGGCACTACGTTCGGATATTCGGGTCCGACATCCGAGAAAGTGTAGTTGATGGTATTTGCTGCATCCGGATGACCCGGGGTGATGTGTTCCCTCAGCAGTTCGATGGCGTGTCCCATTAGTAGTGCAGCGTCGAAGGCGCTTCGTCCCTCCCATGGGGCGTTTCCATGGGCAGTACGACCCATAAAGTGGTATTTGATGTTGAAGTAGGCATTGCAAGTGTCGTAATTGGCGCCGTTGTATACCCAAGGATGCCAGTCCAAGATGATATCGATTCCTTCAAAGAGCCCCGCTTTGGCCATATAGGGTTTCCCAATGCAGAGTTCTTCAGCAGGAGCTCCAAGTATGACTACCTTTCCAGGGTGGTTGTTCCTGGTGAGCCACTGCTTGACTGCCGTGGCCCCGAGAATAGAGCCCACTCCAAGGAGGTTGTGGCCGCATCCGTGTCCAGGAGCTCCTTCCACAAGAGGGTCTTTCCTCGTCACGGTGGGATGCTGGGAAAGGCCGGGCAAGGCGTCGTATTCGCAATTGAAGGCCATGACCGGTCCATCATTCGTCCCCCAGCTTGCTATAAATGCGGTGGGCAACCCGGCTACGCCGCTCTCGACGTTGAAACCGAGCTTCTCCAGGAGCCGAACCAGCAAGCCTGCTGAGAGCCGTTCTTCGCAGCCCAGCTCAGCAAAGGACCAGATCGCATCCGATACCGGGAAGAATGCAGCACAGTGCTTGTCTATCCATTCAATGACTTCCGTTTTCTGTTTGGCCACATCGACCATGACCGATACCTCGACTCGAGCGGGTCTATTGGATCTCAAAGTTCATATAGATCTGGACGCCGATGTTCCAGCACCGAGCGCTCCTTTCTCATCTCGCGCAGGTAGTCCAGATCCAGCTCCGCTTTTATTATGCACTCCTGGTTGGGGGCCCTGGCTATTTCAACACCCCATGGGTCTACGACCACACTGCGCCCGAAGTATATGAAGGGCTTCCTGATGCCGATTTGGTTGACGGCCACAACGTAGACCATATTGTGTAGGGCTGCTGCCCTGGTGAGTATCTGCCAGTGGTCCTCTCCCGGGGAGGCTCCGGCCACTGGAAACGCTGCGGGACAAAAGATGAGGTCCGCGCCCTTCAGAACCAGGCTCCTCAGCAGCTCCGGAAACCGGATGTCATAGCAGATTATCAATCCGATTCGGCAGTATTCGGTGTCAGCCACTACCAGCCGGTCTCCGGGGGCCACGAACCACGATTCTTTGAAATCAGGGGTGTCGAAGAGGTGTATTTTGTTGTAATGAGCTATCAGGTTTCCATTCGGGTCGAACAGGAGGCTGCTGTTGAAGTACCTTCCGCCCTCTCTCAGAATGTAGCTGCCCGATACCATATAGGCTTTCAGCTTTTCAGCGGTTTGGGCTAGCATCTTGGCGGTGGTCCCGCCGATTGTTTCTGATACGGCCTCAATGGTATCCATGGTGTCGTCGGGAAGCGGGAGATAGGAGAACATCTCCGGAAGGCAGATGAAGTGCGGCTTGAACTGTTTCAATGAAGGGTCATCCAAGAATTTTTTGAGCTTGTCGATATTGCTTTTCTTCGACTCGGTCGCTCCTATCTGAATTCCTGCCACTCTAATTTTCATGAGATCTCTCCAGTGTCGTTATTCCGTTATCTCCTTTTCCCTGAAGAGCTTTTGTCCCAAGCCCTGTGGCATGAAGAGCACGACCATGACCAACAGGATCCCATATGTTATGAAGCGGTAGTCACCCAAGAACCGTAAGTACTCCAACCCAATGGTAAGCAACAGCGCCCCTATAACGGGTCCCAAGAAGGTGCCTATCCCACCTATTAGGGTGATGGCCAAGATCTCTATCATCAGGCCCACGGGGAAGACTGAACTGGGTGTCAGAATGAGGATGTAGTGTGCATAGAAACTGCCCACCACTCCTGCGAAGAAAGCACTGACAACGAACGCCAGCAGTTTATAGTACGTTATATTTACCCCTAGGCTTTCTGCGGCATCCTGTGAGTCCCTGATGGATCTGAACGCTAGCCCGATGTGGGATCTGAGGATTAAGTGGATGATGACCATGGTGATGGTAAAAATGATGAGGATTAGGTAGTAATAGGGGACTCTTACGCCGCCCGCGAAGCTGACGACCCCTATGAGGGGAATATGGATGTCGGGGAAGTTTGGAATCCCCCAGAGCCCCATTTCGCCTCTGGTGAGGCCTACCAAGTTCATGCAGGTGATCCGCGCGATTTCCGAGAAGGCCAAAGTCATGATGGCGACATATGGAGCGGCTCGCAGCCGAAGGCACGGCAATCCAATAAGGAAACTAAGAAAAGCTGCCACTGTCCCACCAATAAACAAACCGAACCACGGGGAGATCCCGGCCTTCATTGCCATAAGGGCCGAGACATATCCTCCGACTCCGAAAAAGGCCTGATGGCCGAATGTGAAGATGCCCGTGTATCCACAGATCAGGTTCCAGCTCGCTGCCAGGACCCCAAAGCTCAACGAGATGATGAGGACATTGAGGAGGTAGGGATCCCGAATGAACAGGGGGATAATGGCCAAAAGCAACGTTCCCACATAAAAGGACCGTTCGCTCCTCAGCTTGGATATCCTCGCTATGCCGATTCGGTGCACTATTCTGTAGTCCATCTTCACCATTCCTTTGTCCCGAATAGCCCCGAAGGCCTTACTATCAACACCAGGATGAAGATCGCGAAGGCAACCACATCCTTCCATTCGGATGAAAGTAGAATCACCGATATGCTTTCCGTGGTGCCCAAGATAAAACCGCCCAAGATGGCCCCTTCAAAGCTTCCCAATCCTCCCAAGACTACTGTAATGAAGCCCTTTATCAGAGCAGCATGGCCCATCCATGGGTTGACCGAGAAGATGGGCGCCAGAAGGGCTGCGGCAAGGGCTGCCATGGCACAGCTTATCCCGAACGTTATGGTGTAGATCTTCTTGGCGTTTACCCCCATGAGCGTGGCCGCATCACGATCTTGTGCCGTTGCCCTGAGGCCGATTCCAAACTTGGTTTTCTTGAGCACGGCCCAGAACCCCAACATGACCGAGGCGGTTACCACAAAGATGATCAATCGTTGATAGGCCATACGGATTCCAAATAGATCAAAGGTCCCGTCCAGGAAGTATGGGACGTTTTTGAAACGCTCTCCCCACAGTCTCAGGGCCAGATTCTGCAGGAAGATGGAGATGCCTATTGTCACCATCAGGGGGCTCAATTCCCAACCAGGGCGGTCGAGCAAAGGATGGATCACCAGCTTTTCGGTGAACATCCCCAAAAAGAGGACGATACCCACAGCGAGGACCAATGCGATCAAAGGGGGGACACCGAAGACGGTCAATGCAAAATAGAGGACGTACCCTCCAAGCATGTAAAATTCGCCGTGCGCGAAATTCAACATCTTCATGGTGCCCCATATCAGGGTCAGGCCGCTTGCAACCGAGGCGTACATACACCCCAGGACCAAGCCGTTCATGATCTGCTCAAATACCACCATGCTGGTTATCATTAATCGGCCTCTCTCGATGATTATCGTTGTGGTCTCTTGTGGCGACTGACAACGTTGCTTACATCCCGAGATACGCTTTCTTTACATACTCATCTGCCATCAGTTCCGAGGCCTTGCCCTCGAGGGAGATTCGGCCTGTTTCCATTACGTAGCCTCTGTGTGCCACCTGCAGGGACAGATGGGCGTTCTGTTCGATCAGGAGTATGGTGGTGCCCTTTTTGTTGATATCCGAAATGACCTGGAAGATGGTTTCCACCACCTTGGGGGCCAAACCCAAAGAGGGCTCGTCGAGCATCAAGAGGGTGGGCTCCGACATAAGCGCCCGCCCTATGGCCAGCATCTGTTGTTCGCCGCCGCTCAAGGTCCCAGCGAGTTGCTTTTTCCTCTCCGCCAAGATGGGAAACAGGGTGTAGATCCCTTGTATGGTGTCAAACCGGCTACCCCAGGCGCCCGCATGAAAGGCCCCGATGAGCAGGTTCTCCATGACCGTCATGTTGGGGAATAGCCGCCTTCCCTCGGGAACATGGGCAATACCGTATTTGATGATGTTGGAGGGTTCTATTTTGTCCAGTCTGATATGATCCAGGAATATCTCCCCCTTCCTGGGATGGAGCAGGCCGGATATGGTCTTTAAGGTGGTTGTCTTGCCAGCGCCGTTGGAACCCAGGAGGGTGACTATCTCCCCCTTGTGGACCTCCATTGTCACATCCCACAGTGCCTGGGCATCACCGTAAAACACATCGAGATCACGTAGCTTGAGCATGCATCGTGCCTCCTAGATAGGCCTCAATCACTTCCGGGTTTGCCACGACCACCTCGGGATCTCCGTCAGCTATCTTCTGGCCGTGGTGAAGGACGATCACCCTGTCGGAGACATCCATAACGGCCTTCATCACGTGTTCGATCATGAAGATGGTCATCCCTTCCTGGCGTATCCTCTTTATGAGCTCTGTCACTTGGAGTATCTCGGTGGGGTTAAGCCCGGCTATAACCTCGTCCAACAGGAGGACAGATGGTTGCGTGGCCAGAGCGCGTGCGAACTCCAACATCTTCCTCTCCACGAGTGTCAACTGGGATGCCGGGACATCGCGCCTGTCCTGAAGCCCAACAAGAGAGAGGATCTCCTCAGACTTCGCTTGGCATTCCCTCAACGGGGCCCTCGCAAAAGATCCGAAATACGACCCGACCATGACATTTTCCAAGGTGGTCATCTCCAGAAAGGGCCGCGTTATCTGGAAGGTCCTGGCTATACCTTTCTTGCAGACCACGTCAGGTCGAAGGCCCGTGATGTCCTCCCCCCGGAACTCTATGCGGCCTCTGGTTGGCTTATAGGCCCCTGCCACCAGATGAAAGAGCGTGGTCTTGCCCGCTCCGTTTGGCCCGATGAGGCCTAAGATCTCCCCTTCATAAAGCTCAAAGTCGACATTCAACAGGGCCGCCAATCCCCCAAAATACTTTGTAAGGCCCTTTCCAGAGAGGATTACACGCCTAGAAGCCTCCAGGTCGTTCATGGTTGCTCCTACCGAAGTGGGACGTCTGACTCGTTATGGTGGAAAGAGAGAGGAGCCGACAAGGGTCGGCTCTCTCTCCATAGTTTGCACCAAGGCCTCTATTGCACCCACGGGGGGCTCTTATACTCTCCGAAGGCCATGGATGGGGGCCATATCAGCACGTGTTTTCCGTTTTGGATCTGTGCTGTGGGAACAGGGACGTAATCTTCGCCGTCCTTGATGGTATGATTCTTTTGGTCGAACACATATCGTCCCATTACCCCTTTTCTGTCCAACTTGGATAGGGCTTCGACAATGGCCTTGGGCTTCAATGACCCTGCCCTCGCAATGGCATCCAAAGCGTTGTTGAGGCCGTCGTATCCTGAAGCATGGTCATTGTTGAGGGAGACCCCCCATCTTTTCTCTATCTTCTCGGCAAATTCCTTATGAGCAGGGATGTGCTCAGTATCGATGATCAGAGGGCTCCACATCAAGTAGTCGGCAGCTTTGCCCGCCTGGGGAATGAACTCGGGTCTGAGGGGGTAATAGATGGCGAAGGTGCTGGATTTCATGCCCACTTCATGGAATTGTTTGATGAAAGCCACCCCGGAAGAGAGGGGAGTGAAGACAGTGACCACGATATCTGGCTCCATGGATTTGAGCTTCGTCAATTGGGGATAGAAGTCCGTGTACCCCAAGGCCACTGTCTCGATGGTCAAGGTCTTCCATCCGATCCCTTTGAACAGGTCCCTGGCGTTTTCAGCATTAGACCGTCCGTAATCCGTATCTTCCACGATGAAGGCCAAGGTCTTGTTCTTGGGCTTAAATAACCTCTTATCCAATAGGTATTTGTAAGTGGAGAAGATGGTATTGGCGTAAGCCGTGCTGTTCCAGTCCCCCTTCCAGAAGCTCCAGTAACGCTTGGGGTTGGCAGCCACCTTCTTGGCGATCTCCACGCTCACGGGTTCTATACTCATTACCGGCAGTCCGTATTTCGGAGCCAGCTCCATGACCGCCATCGTCACCGAGCTGTGAAAGGCATCGCCGAGGAGCATGTGGACCTTGTCTCTTGTGATCAGCTTTTCGCCCATACTGACCCCGATCTCCGGCTTGGACTGGCAGTCCTCAATGAATACCTTTATTGGCAGTTTCTTCCCCGCCTCCTTTATGAAAATGCCTCCCTTCTGATTCCACTCCTCCATTGCCAGGATTATCCCTTGCTTCAGAGCAACTCCGGCCTCAGCAGCAGGGCCTGTGAGGGGAGCTGTGACCCCTATCCGGATCTCTTTGGGGGAAGCAGCATAGGAAGGATAAATGACCAGCATGGATACAGCGAAGAAAGCGACCAACAAACACGAAGCAAAGCTCCTTCTATTCATTCTCTTCCTCCTTTTTTGGGCCAAATGGATCTGTCTAGATGGTTTCTGTCCAGGCCTTTGTCGATCTCTCACCTCCCTGTTCGGTTTTTTGTTGATAACGATACGTAGATGGAAGATCACCTCCTTTTTGGGAAAGATATCCATCCCACCTCACTGCCCCAAGGCCCTTTGCACCTCCCTGGCCAGCTCGATGGGCCTCGCGATCCACACTCCTGGCAGGCTTCTCATGTGCCGGATGAGTCGCTCCAGCATCTTCAACCTCGATGTCCTTCCCATCAACTGCGGGTGCATACACAGCACGTATACACAGCCCTCGTCCAGTTCATACATTCCGTCGAACTCACCCTTCCATATTTCGTAGACTGTCTCTTGGCTTTGGATATTGCCCTGATAGGGGAAATTGGGATACATGTTCCAGCCGAAGTGGGGCCAATCGTCCAATATCCAATGCATGGGCAGCACCACGATGGAGTTTCTCTTCATTTTCCTTATATAGGGAGAGTCCTTTCCCATCATGGTGGTGTCGTAGACGAAGTCGAATTCATCCAACAGCTCCCATGTCTTCTCATCCATATCGGCTGCTGGAGACCGATAGCCATAGGGACGTTGATGGAAGATCCTCTCGAAGAGGTCCAGCCCCCTCTCGAAGTCCTCCCTCTGTTGTTCGTACGTCAGATCGGCCGGATTGACATGGTTGTAGCTATGAAAGCCGATCTCATGCCCCTCGCCGTGGATACGACGGGCCATTTCCGTATACTCCTCGATGATCCCTCCTGGAATGAAGAAACAGGCCTGGATCTCGTACCTCTTGAGCAGATCGAGGATCCTAGGGACCCCCACCTCCGGTCCGAATTCACCCAGTGATACGCACACCGGATTGCCGAACTTGGGGTTCACCCTGACCTTGCTGCGCCAGATCAGAGGACCGTCCACATCGAAGGTGAGACACACACCGCACTTGATACCCTCCAGCCGTATCATAGGTGCCTTCCTCCTCATCTCCATGCCTCCGAGGGAGCGACCATAGGGACAATCCACCCCAGAGCGGGCGCTCGGCTATTCGCTGGCCCCCGGCATGTATCTCCGTTTGCCCAGCCAGATGGCCTTTGCTCCACGATCCTTCCGAAGGTCCTGTCCACCTCGGCCTTCACCGAGACATCCATCCTGAAGCCTCGGCCTTTAGTCCCTTCATTCGGATGGTGCGGGCGGCCCCCTGCGCCCTCTCCAGATCCAGATCCGCAATTGCAACCAGGGCCCCCCTCTGAGCCAGGGCCAGGGCGATGGCCGCCCCGATCCCTCTGCCCGCTCCAGTTACCACCGCCACTTTGTGCTCGAATATATTGCCGTTTTCCCTATGCAATTTTGCAGCTGTGCCCCCCATCCACCACAAGGTTGTGACCGGTGATGAAGTCCGAATCGTCGGATGCCAGAAACAGGGCCGCCCCCGTGATATCTTGGGGAAGACCCGGCCGTCTCAAGGGGATCGCCTGGACAAAAGGATTGGCGTCCCTGTCCCCCTCCAGCTTGTGGCGCGTCATCTCGGTTTCGATGAGTCCCGGCGAGATGGCGTTCACGTAGATGTTCTGACAAGCGTAGTCAACGGCCAGCTGCCGGGTGAAGTTGACGACGCCTCCCTTGGAGGCGCTGTATGCCGCTGTATGAGGGGATCCGAGGATCCCGTATATGGAAGCTATATTTATGATTTTCCCCTTCCCGACCTTTATCATCTCGGGGATCACCTGCCTGCACAAGAGGAACACGGACTTGAGATTGACAGCCAGCATGCGGTCCCATTCCGCCTCTTGTGTTTCCAGGCACGCCTTGGATCCACCGATACCCGCGTTGTTCACGAGGATGTCGATCCTGCCGTATACTCGTACGGCTTCGCTCACAGCTCGTTCTACATCCCTCTGGACCAACACATCGACCTGGATCGCGAGCGCCCTCATGCCGTTTCGGCTGATCTGCCTAGCCGCGGCCTCCACAAGATCCCCTCTGATGTCCAGAAGGGCGACCTCGGCTCCTTCCTGGGCGAACCGGAGGGCTATTGCCTTGCCGATTCCCCGCCCGGCCCCTGTAACTACGGCCGCCCTTCCCTCGAGGCGCCCCATGAGTTCCCTCCCTCAGGGCGACATCTGCAGACTGTAAGTGGAAGGGTCGCCAGGCCGAGGGCCGACTATTCCTCGTATCCGCACCATCGAAGCACCGTCACCGCGAGGATTTGTGCCACTCGGGTGATGGAGGGTATCTCCACATATTCATCGATGCCGTGGATATTGCCTGCCCTGGGGCCTGTACACGCAGCGGCCATATGGAAGTATTGTGAGAACCGGGAGTCGATCCCCGCGGCCCTTCCCATGAATTCCACCTCACGGCCGAGCACCTTCTCGGCCGCTCCTTTGAGCGTCTGCACGAAGGGGTAGCCGGATCCTGGTACCATGGCTCCGCACGCCACCCAAACCATTCCACATCCGGCGGGTGCATCTGCAACCATGGGTCCCCACGCGCTGCATGGAACACCGCGGTCTCCACCATCTCCTTTATCTCGCCCATCCTCTCCCCAGGGACGAAGCTTATCCTGCATTCCATCTGAGCATCTCCCGCCACCTTGGACGGCCAATCTCCGGCCCTCATGGTGCCCATATTGATATGGATATGGCACGACCTGCCGGAGCCCTTCTCGAACAGGGGGAATCGGACCTCGCTCCCTCTTTTCTGATCCAGCTTCTTCCAGGGCCCAATAGATGAGGTACATCTTCCCGATGGCATTGACGCCGAGGTGTGCCAGACCAGCATGCATACTCTTTCCCTGGACTTTTACCCTGAAGTAATTGACCCCCGCATGGGATATGGTGATGTTCAGATCGTGAGGCTCTGTGCAGATCAATAACCACTTGCCAGGCACGAGAGGGTGCCTCCAGCTCCTCCCGCTTCCTCGTCGATGACGCTCTGCAGCATCACCGTTCCCTTCGGTTTGAGACCCGTGTTCACAAAGCCCTTTAGTGCAAAAAAAATTGGCTACGAGCCCGGCCTTCATGTCGCCCGTGCCTCGTCCGTACATCCTCTCCCCTTCGATCTGTGCGCCCCAAGGGTCGTGCTCCCATGCGTCCACAGGGTCCGGGGACACCACATCCGCGTGGCCGTTTAGGATCAGAGATCGACTCTCGGGGTCTCCGGACAAGATGCCGATGATATTGGGCCGGTCTTTGTACACCATGCCTGTATCTATGAAGGCGGGGTGCTCTCTCACCCTGTCGATGTCCGGATCCAGACGGACCACATCCAGCCCCAAGGATCGATACAACTTCTCCATCTCTTCCTGGATCGCTGCCTCTTGTCCCACGACACTGGGGATTCGGACGAGTCTCTGGAGATCTTGGATCATCTCCCCTTCCATCTTCTGGATCTCCAGACACACCCTCTCTTCGATCTTTCCAGTAACCATCCACACCCCCTATTCGATCAGGGTCTTCGAGGCTGATGGATTTATTCCTTTTATCCTGGTGAAGCCTAGCTTGGTGAGTTTCCAGACAGCGTCTCTCATATCCCCTGATGGTAGGAGGACCAGCACCCACGCTGGTGGGCCTTGTTGGATGACCCGATGCCGCACCCCTGACAGCCCGGCCTCCCGGAGCCCCCGAAGGATCTCCTCCACTGAGCTGCCTTCCAGGAATATCTGGGCCCTGGTGGCATGGGGACTCAGACCTAGGGCATAAGTATCGAACGGATCCACGGGCCACCGCTTTGTATTGGGAGATTCTTGAAGCATGGTAAGCAATGGATATGCCATGGATGGAAATACCTGGTCTTTGGGGGATGACACGCAGGGGGTGGTCGAGGGGTTACGGGAAGTGATGCAATGTATCAAAGACAGTGGCTGTCGATATGCCTTAACTACTTGGAATAAATGGAAAATATAGTAGCTCTACTTGTTATGCAATTATTCATCATGATGCAAAATGGAATCTCTGCCTATGGCATAGCGCTTTATCTTCCTGGCCAAGGTGGACTGGTCTATCCCCAAGGGACGTGCTGCCTTCCTCTGGCTGCCGTGTAACTTGAGGGCTTGGATTATCATGGTCTTCTCCAAGGCCGCGACAGCCTTGGGGAGGTTCAGATCGTTGGCTGCAGGGGGGGAAGGGGCCGAGCCGTTTGTACTTCGGATCCTTTGGGGCAGGTCCTGCCAATCTATATACTCCTCAGGAGAGAGGACCACCAGCTGCTCCACCAGGTTCGCTAGTTCCCTGACATTACCCGGAAACTCGTACTTGCATATGAGATCCACCGCTTGGGGGGTTATCATCTTTTTTGTGTCGCACTTTTGGTTGAATTGCTTGAGGAAGAAATGAAGCAGTGGAGGGATGTCCTCGGGCCTCTCTCTGAGGGGCGGTATCTGGATGAAGACTACATTGAGCCTGAAGAAGAGGTCCTTCCTGAAGGTTCCCTTTCTGACCATCTCCTCCAGGTCCCTGTGGGTGGCGGCGATGACCCTGACATCGAGCTGCTTTGTCTGGGTCCCTCCGATGCGGATCACCTCGTTGTCTTCCAGAAATCTCAATAGTTTCACCTGGACATTAAGCGGTAGCTCCCCTATATCGTCCAGAAATAGGGTCCCCCCGTCGGCCATCTCGAAATATCCCGGCTTCCCCTTAGGCCTGGCACCGGTGAACGCCCCCTCCTCGTACCCGAAGAGCTCGGATTCGATAAGGGACTCGGGTATGGCCCCGCAATCCACTCGGATGAAGGGCCCATCGCGCCTTAGGGATGCCTGGTGAATGATCTTGGCCAAGAGTCCCTTTCCCACCCCCGACTCACCCTGGATCACCACGGTGGAGCTCACCTTGGCCACCTTCATGGCCGTCTCCACTACCCTTTGCATGGCCTTGCTTCTGAAGATGAGCCTGGACAATATCTCCTGATGGCTCTGGAGGTTGGAGAGTTCCCACTGATAGCGGCGGGTGAGCTGGCGGCTCTCCTCCAGCTCGTTTCGGAGGCGGTTCAACTCGGTGATATCCCGTTCGTTCACCACCACCAAACGTATCTCCCCCTTTTCATCGAATACCGGGTTGCCGGTCACCAGGATGTGGTTGCCGTTCTTCAGCTTCTGGATCAGGGTGATGGCCGTCTTGTGCTTCAGGACCTCCAGGGTCACAGAACGGTCGATCAGCCCATCCTGAACCAGCTCCTCCATCCTCCTTCCGATGACCTGCGATGCCCTTATGTTGTTCATCTTCTCCGAAGACCTATTGATGCGGACGACTCGCCCTTCTCGATCGCAGATCCACAGCCCATCGTAGGATGAGTTGATGATGGCAGTGAGATCCTCGTTGATCCTCTTGTAGGATTCCAGTTCATGGAATACCCTCTCGTATTCCGAAATATCCTGAAAGACGCTTATGGCCCCAATCACACGGCCCTCCTCAAAAATGGGGTTTCGGTTTGCAACGATGGTGGACTCCCCCAGGGTCAGCTTCTTCCCCAGCTGAGGTTGTCCCGTTTTCAACACCGCCTGAAAGTCCTTCCACGCACTGGGAAAGAGCTCGGATATGCGGGTCCCGATCACTTCCTCGGGGTTTACCCGGAGCATCATCCCGGCCGCGCGGTTGTAGATGATGATTATGCCCGCGGCATCTATAACAACGATACCATTTTGGGAGGAATCAAAGACATGCTTCCATTTCCTCAATTCTGCCAAAGGAGCCATGATGTCACCTATTTAGAGAGTTAGTAATTAGATGGATGAAAATGCTTGCCCAGATGCAATGGTCGATGTGGTTATTCGGGGATGGGCGACTTCAGTCGCCCCCTTCGAGGAGGCTAAAGCCTCCCCTATCCAACCAGGACCAAATGGACGAAATCGACCAATAGACCAAATACCCTTCCCTCCTCAACGAGCAAGCGGCCATTTGCTAGCTACATGGACCCGCACCGGCGGCCTGCAGTGCGAGTTTCGCTGCTCCCTTGGGGGCTGTCTCTCCCATGAGGATGAACCGATATCCTCGAACCTTCCTCTGTTTGTACAGGGTATAGGCCTCGCTGGCCCCTCCTCCCACATGGCAGATCCGGGGCTTGAGAGGGATCTCCCTTTGCCAACGGGACAGTGCACGGGTCTGAAACGATACGATCCCATGGACCAAGGCCAGGAGGAAATCCTCCCTGGTTGCCCCCAGGGTCAGGCGGGTGAAGGAGGCCGTCATCTGTCGGACCCGGTGGCGGTCTCCCGAGAGGTAGGGATGGAACCGGACCTGCGGCCTCCTGGAAGACCCCAGCACAGAGGGTAGATACTGTTGGTAGAAATCCTCCTTGGTCATATCTTTGCAGAAGACCCCCCGAAACCACTCCAGGGAAGCGCCGCCGGCCCCCACGGTCCGCATGGCCAGCCACCTGCCCGGATAGGCATGGGTGCGCAACAGGTGCTCCTTGGAGATGAGGGGGTGGTCCGTGCAGAGGACCAAAATCTCAACGGTCCCCGAGGTGTTCATGAGATCTCCGGGCTCGGTGACCCCCGCTCCCACCGCAGCGCAGGTGGTGTCGTTGGCTCCCACTACCACGGGTATCCCTGGCCTCAGGCCCGTGGCCCTTGCGGCCTCAGGCCCCAAAGATCCTGCCACAGTGGTGGAGAGGGCCACCGCGGGGAGCTTCTTCCCGTCGATCTCGAGGAGTTCCAGAAGCTCCGGATCCCAGTCCCCGTATCCCACCGTATCGTAAAGCCCCGTAAAGGAGGCGTTGGAAGGGTCTATGACGAAGACTCCGGCAAGACGTTTCATGAAGAAGGTGACCGCGTGGCCGAATACCACGTCCTTCCGCTGATAGATCTCCGGGTGATGCTCCCGGATCCATAGGATGCTCGTCAGTGAGATGCCTCCCGGGACGGGGAGATTCCCAGCGCTCTGGAGGAACCTTTCCTCTCCCACCCTTCGGAGCGCCCAGAGGGCCTGGGCATAGCTCCTTCGGTCCAGGTGGAGGATCACGGGCCCCAGGGGTCTGCCCTCCCCGTCCATGGGGAGCAGAGAGGGGCAGAGGGTGGAGAAGGAGACGACCTGTACGTCCCGGATCTCTTTGAGGCTACGGCATGCCTCCAACAATGCCTCCCAGAGCACATGAGCATCGATCTCCACCCGGCTCCGTCCCTTCACACGAGGAGTGTAGGAGACCTGAACCCGCTCGCGCAACCGGAGCCGCCCGTCGAACACGCACCCCTTGAGGGACTGGGTCCCCACATCCACGGCCAATATCCTGTCCATGGAGGATCTCCCCTTTCTACATCCCCTTTTCTCCTCATCCGTACTTACGACAGAATGCAATGGGAAGCAACTCCTCGATCAGGGATGTCCCAGCGCCTCGATTTGGTTTTTCCTTTCTTGACAAATGGACTTTTCTTTGCCATGAAAGGAAAAGCTCCGATGCGACCGGGAAGATTGGACCGCATTAGATAGACCAGAACCAGCGTGCATCGAGGCCCCCTCATCGCAGGGATGGGGGATAGGTGTCCGCCAAAGGCGGATCAAGGGTCTTGAAACGAGGAACGCGCTCCATCCCGAGGAAAGGAGGTCCCGTCATGAAGAGGAAGGCATGTCGAGCCGGTGTGGTGTTTCTTGCACTCCTTGCCCTGATCGTCGCCGTCTCTCCCATGGAGGCCGGAGCCTCGAGCAAAGAGCCCATCGTCCTTGGAGTGCCCACCTCTCTCTACACTCCCTTTGGGAGGGATGGGCTCAAGGCCGTCAAGCTGGCAGTGGAGGAAATCAATGCCGGAGGAGGGGTGCTCGTGGGCGGCCAGAGGAGGCCTTTGGAGGTGGTCGTGGCCGATACGCGAGGCGGTGAGCCCGGCACTCCCGTTCACGATGCTCTCATGGCTTACGAGAAACTGATTACCGAGAAAAAACCCCACGCCATCGTAATCGGGGCCTTCCGTTCGGAAGTGCTCATCGCCAGTATGGACCTGGTGGCCAAGTATAGGATCCCACAGCTCGGGACCATCGCCCAGACCCCGAGATTTCAGGCCAAGATCAAGAAGGACCCCGAAAAGTACAAGTATCTCTTCCGTGTGACCACCGATGCCCTGGTGGATGCCTCATACATCAACCGGACCCTGGACAAGCTCAAGAACGACTTCGGGATGAACCGGATCTATTTCATCTATCAAGATACCCTATGGGCCAAGGCCTTCAGCGGGCTGATGAGCAAGCACTGCAAGGCCCAAGGATGGACCCAATTGGGATTCGACGGATATGCCGCAGGGGCCACAGACTTCTCGCCAGCCTTGACCAACGCCAAGGCGGGTAAGGCTCAGGTTATCGGGATGGTCTGGGATGTGCCCTTGGGGGCAGGGGTCTTTGTCAAACAATATGTGGCCATGAAGGTGCCGGCGCTGTTGATCGGGTTCATTCCTCCCATGGCATCTCCCATGGCCGTCAAGACGGTGGGACCGGAGGTGGAATACTCGCTCTCCGTGGAGTTCCCCGTAGGAGCCTCCCTCCCCCTGAAGAAGTTGCCCAAGACAGTGGAGTTTTTGAACAAATTCAAACAGAAGTATGGATCTCTGCCAGAGGCCGCCGCCGTGAACTCCTCCGCCTATGACGCGGTCTTTATCCTGGCCGAGGCCATCGAGCGGGCCGGCAGCCTGGATCCCGACAAGCTGGTGGTAGAGCTGGAGAAGACGGACTATCGTGGGGTCTCGGGGAGGATCCGGTTCAACGAGCAACATGTGGCCGTCTTCGGACACGAAGACCCCAACGAGACCGGGGTCTGTGTGGTCTTCCAGTGGCAGAAAGGGGCCGACGGGACCCTCCGACGGGTGCCCGTCTATCCCGACTTCCTGGCTGAAGGCAAGATCCTGCTGCCCCCTTGGATGAAGTAGATTGAGATAGGGAGGAAGAAGGCTGCGCAGGAACCTCTTGCGGCTCGGTCTGAATGCATGAAAGGCGCAGGTTCGGAAGGAGCGCCCTTGGAGAGGAGGACGCATCCGGCCTTGCGCCTTCTCCACATCCATTGAACGGGCTTCAGGACCCTCTACCCCGCTGCGTGAGGGAGATCATAAGGCCGTGATTCCCACACTCTTGGTTTATGGTCTGGTCAACAGCGTCATCCTTGCCCTCTACGCATTGGGATTCAGCTTGACGTACGGCATCAGCGGGCTTGCCAACTTCGCTCACGGTGCTCTCTATATTCTGAGCGGCTTTGCGGCCTGGAACCTGATCCATCACATGGGGATCCCTCTGCTCCCTGCCGCCCTTCTGAGCGTGGCGCTGACCGGGATGCTGGGTTTCGTCTTCTACTGGGTGCTTCTTCTCCGTATCCGCGGGATCGCCTTGGCCGAACTGGTGGTGACTTTTTCGGCGGGGGTGGCCATTCTGGAGATCCTGACTTGGCAGGGATTCTATGGGATCCGGTACAGCCTTCCCGTCTTCCTCCGGGGAGGGATCGAGGTGGGTGGAGTGGCCGTGGACTATCAACGGCTGTTGGTCCTGGGCACAGGGGTCGTTCTCGTGATCCTTCTTTGGCTCTTCGTTCACCACACTCGCATCGGCCTGGCCTTTCGGGCCATGGCCCAGAATGAGAGGACCGCCCTATCGGTGGGCATCGAGTCCGACTGGGTGGGCTCCCTGAGCCTAGCCATGGGCGCGGCCTTGGCCGCAGTGGCCGCCTTGGTGGTCCTTCCGCTGGGGGTCATGGAGTCGACCATCGGCTACGAGGTGCTTATATACGCCTTGGCCGTTGCCATTGTGGGAGGACTGGAGAGCACCGTGGGAATGATCCTGGGAAGCTTTCTCATAGGCTTCGGCCAGGTGGCGGCGGCCAGATTCATCGGTGCCAAGTGGATGGTCATAGTGCCGCTTGCGGCCATCGTTGTGGTCCTGGCAGTGCGGCCGTCGGGCATCCTGGGGAGGTTCAAGGAACTGGAGGAGAGGGTCTGAGGTGCCCGACCGGAAGGGGATATATCGAAAGAAGCGCCTCGATCGAGGGATCAAGGCCAGGGCCGATACCATCTATCTTATAGCCTCCTGGCGGGAGATCTTCTATCTTTTGCTGCCCAGGGCCTTTCCGGTGGGTTTTCTGTTGATCCTGCCTGCGGTGCTTCATGGATACTGGCAGAAGGTGTTGGTCTTCGCATGCGTATACGGCCTCCTGGCCCTCAGCTGGGACCTGTTGGCTTCCTGCGGCCTGTTCTCTCTGGGGCAGGCCCTCTTCTTCGGCGCAGGGGCCTATCTGGCTGGAGGCCTCAACTACTATCTGCACCTCCCTCCCTTGGTGACTGTCCCCGCGGCCACCGTGGGCGGGGGGTTGCTGTGTGCGGGGTTGCTGGCTCCGGTCATACGGCTTCGGGGGGTCTACTTCGCCATGGTCACCTTGATGTTTCCTCTCCTTCTCATGAGGGGGATCGAGACAACGGGGGTGCTGGGGGGGACCCATGGATTGTCCGCTCTATCTCCCTTTCCCGGGGAGACATTGACGGCCTATTTGGCGGTTCTGGCATTTTTGGCGTGTCTTTTCCTCTTTCGAAGACTCATCAATTCGGACTACGGTTTGGTGCTAATGGCCATCCGGGACGACGACCGAGCCGTCATGAGCGGGGGCATCAACATCTACTGGAGGAAGACCCAGGCCCTGTTCCTCGCCGGTTCGGTGGGGGCCTTCGCCGGCGCCCTGATGACCCATCACTTCCAGTTCCTGGGGATGTCCGCCTTTGCTCTGGATTATTCCATACTACCGGTGGCGGCCGTGGCCCTGGGAGGACAGGGCTCCTTTGCAGGTGCAGCTTTGGGGAGTATGATCCTCGTGCCCCTCTCCGAGAGCCTCCGGGCCCTGGGCGGGCTTCGGATCGCCCTTTATTGCATTATCCTCATGGTGAGTATTGTGGCCCTTCCCGAAGGGCTCTTCCACTATCTGGAGCGCAAGTATCACCAGTTTGAGACCCGGGCCGAGGTAGAATGAGCAAGGCATCGGAGACCATTCTCGCGGTGGAGAGGGTCAGGAAGCGATTCGGGGGGATCCTGGCCGTTTTCGACGTGAGCTTCGAGCTCAAGGCCGGGGAGTTCCTGGGGATCATCGGCCCCAATGGGTCGGGCAAGACGACCCTCGTCAACCTTATTACAGGGTTCGTCAAGCCCGATGGTGGACGGGTCTTCTTCAAGGGGAGGGATATCACGAGTTTCATGCCCTACCGCATCGCCGACATGGGGATCGCCCGCACCTTTCAGATGGTGCGACTCTTCTACAATCTGCCTGCCTATAAGAACATCATCATTCCCCTCTGTTCCTCCAGGGTCCGACGCTTGGGCGCGGGACGATACGGCGAGAAGGATGACATGGCTGTGGACCTGCTGGATGACATGGGCTTCGAGAGGGACTCCTACGTCCCGTACAAGACCGCCGGTAGTCTCCCCCACGGTTATCTCAAGAGGCTGGATCTGGCCCGGGCCATGGCCCTCAGGCCCGAGGTCCTCATCCTGGATGAGCTCTTCTCCGGGATGTCCCTGTCCGAAGTGGCCAGCACCCTGCCCCTCATCGAGAAGTTCCATGAGGAAGGCCTCAGCATTATCATGATCGAACACCGACTCAAGGAGCTCTTTCGGGTTGTGGATCGGGTCCTTGTGCTCAATTTCGGGCGTAAGATCGCCGATGGCTCTCCTCAGGAGGTCATGGAGAACGAGGAGGTCCGCAAGGCCTATCTGGGGATCGAGGTGGAGATTTTGTAGTGAACGGAGACGGAGCCATAACGGCCAGCGAGGAGGTCCCTCCTATGCTGGATGTTCGGGGATTGATGGTATTCTTCGAGAACGCCCTGGCCCTCAATGACCTCAGTTTGGAGGTCCAAAAAGGGGAGATCGTGGCCGTCCTCGGATCCAACAGTGCCGGCAAGACCACGCTGATGAATACGATTTCCGGACTCCTCGTGGACATGAAGAGGAAGGAGGACCGCCGAGGAGGGGTTCGGATCACCTTTCTGGGCTCCCTGAAATATGAAGGGGAGGAGATCCTCAACCTCAAGCCCAGCGAGCGCGTAAAGCGAGGGATCGTCCTCTGCCAGGAGCGTCATCCCGTCTTCCGAGACAGCGATGTGATGGAGAACCTCAAGATCGCGGGCTACCTCCAGCAGCGCGGGGAGACGCGGCGGAGGATCGAGCGGGTCTTCGGGACCTTCCCCGTGCTCAAGAACCTGCGCAAGAGAAAGGCGGGGCTTCTCAGTGGGGGGGAGCAGCAGATGCTGGCCATCGGCATCGCCTTGGTGGCCAACCCCAGGCTCCTACTGATGGACGAGCCCCTGCTCGGGTTGAGCCCCTTGTTGCAGGCCGAGCTGGCCCGCGCCATCCGCGATATCCGAAAAGGGGGGATCACGGTGCTCGTCACCGAACAATTCGCGCGCCCCCTCATTCCCGTCATCGACCGGGGCTACGTCATCGAAAACGGGATGCTCGTCTTCTCGGGGAGCAGGGAGGAGTTGGTGGAAAACCCCGAGGTAAAGTCGGCCTACTTGGGGATCTGATGGAGGAGTCATGGTTCAACGCCCCGCCGAGGGTATCTTCGAGTCCTTCCAGGAGGTGGCCCGCAGACATGAGGACCGGACGGCCCTGATCTTCTTGGGAGAACGCTTTCCCTACAAGGATCTCCTGGACATGGTCCTCCGGTTCAGCGAGGCTCTCCTCCGATTGGGCATCCAGGAAGGGGATCGCGTCCTCCTCTATCTCTACAATATGCCCCAGACCATCATCGCCATCTTGGCCCTGAGAAGGATCGGGGCCTTGGCCGTCCCCGTCGCCCCGGTATACGGAGCCCACGACCTGAGGTACCTGGCCTCCGATAGCGGAGCAGTGGCAGTCTTGGCCATGGACAGCAACTATAACTATGTCAACGAGGTCCTGCCCGGGAGCCCTCTCCGCCGGGTCATCGTCACGAACCTCGTCGACATGGTGCCCCGGTGGAAGCGGTGGATCGCCAGGGGGTTCGACCGCGTACCCCGAGGGAGACGGCCGTCGGGGGAGGGAATCTCAGCCTTCATGGACCTCCTCCAGGAGGGACGTCCCTCTCGTCTTCCTCCATTTCGGCCCCCAGACCCCCAAGACCCAGCCCTCATCCTCTATACTGGAGGGACTACGGGTTTTCCCAAGGGTGTCCCCCTGCCTGACGGGCTTTTTCTCCACAAGGCCGTGGAGTGGCGCAGGGCCAGCGAGGCGGTGACGCCCTTGGGAGAAGGAGTGACCGCGCTGGCCGCGCCCCTCTACCACATCATCGGGGAGATGGACGCCTTGGCGCCTCTTTTGGTGAGCGGTGAGACGGTCCTGGTACTCCCCCGGGTGGTCCTCGATGCCTTGATGGATCACATCGCCCGGTACCGGGCCACTAACATGTTCGCCGTCCCGGCCCTCTACCGCATGATCTTGGATCATGACCGTGTGGATTTCTACGATTTGTCATCCCTGAGGTATTGCGGCACCGGAGGAGATGTGCTCCCCGTGGAGGTGGGGAGGCGATGGTATCAGAAGTTCGGTATCCCCCTGTACCAGGGATACGGGACCACTGAGTTCTGTGGGGCCATCTCCTTGTCCTATGCCTGCGACGGTCCTCCTCCAGAGGGTGCAGCGGGGAAGATCGTCCCCGGAAGTCGGGTCAAGTTGGTGGAGCCAGGAACCCTGACTCCGGTGCTCCCAGGGGAGCCGGGTGAGCTCCTCGGGACCTCTGACTGCCCGGTCCGGCAGTACTGGAACAAGCCCCAGGAGACGGCTCAGTGCTTCCTGGAGGTGGAGGGGGATGTCTGGTATCGGAGCCAGGATATCGTCCGCATCGACCAGGATGGATGGCTCTATTTCCTGGATCGCTCAGCGGACATGATCAAGCACAAGGGTTATCGCATCGCGGCCGCTGAGATAGAACGGGTCCTTCAAGAACACCACGCCGTCACAGCGGCCTGTGTGGTGGGTGTCCCCGACGATAAGGTGGGCGAGCGGATCAAGGCCTTCGTGGTCCTCAAGCCGGACATCCGAGGCGTGAGCAGCTACGAACTCACCCGTTGGTGCAGGGATCGGCTGGCTCCCTACAAGGTGCCGCACTACATCGAGTTCCGCGACATGCTCCCCAAGTCAAAAGTGGGGAAGATGCTTCGCAGGGAGATGCGCGCTGAGGAACAAAGAAAACGAAGCGCCTGAGCTCCCCTCCGCCCGCAGGGACATCAACGGCCCGATGTGGCCATCTCTTCGGCCACAGCGTCCACAGCGGCCAGGATTCGGTCCACGTCTTCGTCGGTATGGGCCTCCGAGAGGGCTCCTCCCCCGTGCATGACGAAGACCCCATGGTTGAGCAGCCGCATGCGGAATTCATGGTCGACCTTTTCCATGTCCGTCAGGGTCTGCATCTCTTCCGGATTTTTCACCCTCGTGGTGGGGTCATAGGGGAAGTAGGCGCCGCAGAGGGATCCTCTTCCCGTGGTACGGCCCTCAAGCCCGTGTCTCCGGAAAGCATCCTCCATCCCGCGACGTAGCCGTTCCCCCATGGAGTCGATGCGGGGGTAGAGCTCCGATGAATGTTGCCTCAGGTAATCCACCACCCGATACCCCACGATGGTGGATAGAGGGGATGAGGAGAAAGTCCCTCCACCCAGCATCACGCCTTGGCCCTTCTTTCGAGAGATGGTGGGGTCGCACAGCTCGAAGATCTCCGCCTTGCCTGCGATGACCCCCAGGTTGGCCCCGCCGCCTACCACTTTGCCCAGAGTGGCCATATCCGGCACGATGCCATAGGCCCCTTGGGCTCCGCTTAGGGTCAGGCGGTATCCAGTAACGATCTCGTCGAAGATGAGCAGGGCCCCGCGCCGTTGGGTCTCCTGCCGAAGCATCTCCAGGTAGTCCGGCTGCGCCGGGATCATGCCCCCCGCTCCCATAACGGGCTCCACGATGACCCCGGCCAGGTCCTCCCCCACCTCCTCCATTGTCCTGATGGTCTGATCGAGGTCGTTGAAGGAGATGGGGCGTACATAGCGGCCCATCTCCTGGATCAGACCCGCGCTTTCCGGCACCTCGAAGGGTCTCCGGATGTACCAGGCAAGCTCGCTGTTGGCCCCGTGCCATCCCCCTGCAGCTTTGAGGATGGTCCTCCTCCCTGTGTACGCGCGGGCCAGCCTAACGGCGTACATGGTGGCCTCGGTCCCGGAGACCCCCAGGACCACCTTTTCCGCGCAAGGGACCGTCTCCTGAATGAGCTCGACGAATCGAACCTGATACTCGTGGACCACTCCCCAGTGGAGGCCCACCTCGGCGACCTCCCGTAGGGCCTCGTTGACCACGGGGTGGCGATGTCCCAGGATGAGGGCGAAGTGCCCCATCCAGAGGTCGATATACTCGTTGCCGTCCACATCTCGGATGCGGGCTCCTTGGGCCTCCTGGATGAAGAAGGGATAGGGAGGAATGTGGCGATACCGGTGGCTGACCCCTCCAGGCATCACCCTCCGGGCCCGCTCGAACAGCTCACGGGACCGCGGTGTCCGTTCACGATAGCGCTGCACGTAGTCCTTCTCCGCCATGGACTCCTCCTACATGGTTGACCGGGAAGCAATAGGTATAGGGATTTCCTCATATGAAACCCGGGAGGTGGTCCTCACATTCCCCCCAATTGTTCGACCACCAATGCCAGGGCGGAGTGATCCAGCTCCCCTTTGTCCTGTGCGAGCAGGGCATTCATCAACTCCGCAGCCTGCGCCGTGGCGGTGAGAGCCAAACCGACCTCTCTGCCGGTTCGAAGTGCGATGGCCAGATCCTTTCGATGGAGTCTCACCTTGAAGCCCGGCTGGAAGTTTCGGTCCAGGATCCGCTTGCCGTGGAGCTCCAGGATCCGGCTCTGGGCGAACCCTCCCAGGAGGGCCTCCCGGACCTTGGCGGGGTCCACCCCGGCCTTCTTGGCCAGGGTGAGGGCCTCCGAGACGGCCTGGATGGTCAGTGCCACCACCACCTGGTTGCAGGCCTTGGTCACCTGCCCTGCCCCGGGATCGCCGATGAGGACGATATTCTTCCCCATGACCTGGAAGAGAGGGAGGGCCCGCTGAAAGGCCTCCTTGCTCCCCCCCACCATGATGGAGAGCGTCCCCTCCTTGGCCCCCACCTCACCGCCTGAGACCGGGGCATCCAGGGCCTCTACCCCCTTCTCCTTCAGGGCCTCGTAGACCTTCCTCGAAGTGGCCGGAGCGATGGTGGACATGTCGATGTAGAGCATCCCAGGACGGACTCCTTCAACTACACCCTTGGACCCCAGGACCACCGCCTCCACATCCGGAGAGTCTGGAAGCATGGTGATGACCACATCACTCTTTTCGGCTACCTCCCGGGGAGAGTGCGCCGCGCTGGCCCCTTCCGCGGCCAGTTCCTCCACGGATGGCCGGCTCCGATTGTGAACCACCAGGGGATAGCCCGCCTTCATCAGGTTTCGGGCCATGGGCTTTCCCATAATTCCCAGACCGATAAAGCCGATTCGTTCCATCTCTACCTCCATTGGTCAAGTTTGAGACAGAGATCCATCAAAGACCTCGATTGTCTTTCAGATCGGTATCCCGCCCGCTTTCCCCTTTCCATCGGGTCTGCTTTTGACTGGGCGCCTGGAGGGACTCTGTTCACGCTTTCTTCAACGGCTCCGTGAGGCCCTCTGCGAAGCCCATCTCCTCGATCCATCGAAGGGAGCTTCGTGTGTCCGGTTCAGGGACGTATTCTAGCCCCACATGGCCTTCGTAGCCCATCCGATCCAGTTCTCGGAGCAGGAAGGCGTAGTTGATCTCTCCGGTTCCAGGTTGATGGCGTCCAGGATTGTCGGCTATCTGTATATGCCCGACCCGATTCAGATTCTCCCTGAGGGTGGCCGTGAGATCGCCTTCCATCTTCTGCATGTGGTAGACGTCGTATTGAATTTTGAGGTTCTCCTCGCTTACCTCCTCCAGAAGACGGAGGGCCTCACGGGTGGAGGTCAGGAAGAAGCCGGGGACGTCCACCGAGTTGAGGGGCTCCACCAGCAGCGTGATGCCCTCTTTGGCCAGCATCCGGGCCGCGAAACGCAAATTTTCCACCAGGATCCGCCATTGCTCTTCGCGATCGAAACCGGCTGCTTCCTTCCCCACGAGGCAGTTGATGCGGGGCACGTGGAGGATGCGCGCGTACTGGAGGGCGTGCTCCACTCCTTCACGGAATTCCTCCACCCTGCGAGGGTCGACGGCGATACCGCGTTCCCCCGCCTGCCAGTCCCCCGCGGGGAGGTTGAATAGGACCTGCTTCAGGCCGTGTTCCTCCAGCAGCTCTCCAAGGCGTTCGGGGGGATGGTCGTAGGGAAACATATACTCCACGGCCTCGAAGCCCGCATCCCTGGCGGCCTTGAAACGTTCCAGGAAGGGATGCTCGCAGAAGAGCATGGAAAGATTGGCCGAGAATCTGGGCATGGCACCCTCCTCCTTGACGTAGTGGAACGGCCGGTGCAGGCTCAATTTCCCTTGGCGGCCGCCAGCTCCTTCAGGCGGGCGACACCCTCAGAGGCCGCATCGGCCAGCAAGTTGATGTCGCTGCTGTAGGTCACAAAACGCATTCCCTTCTCCACCCAGCCCGACAGGATCTGGAGATCGAACATGTGGATGCCAGGGACGATTCCCTTGGCGTCGCATACCTGGATGACCTTCTGGATGGCCTCCACCTCACGGGGATGGGTCACCTGACCCGGGATCCCCAGGCTGACCGACAGGTCTATGGGGCCCACGAAGATGGAATCCACTCCGGGCACCGAGGCTATCTCCTCCAGGTTTTCCACGGCCTGGGGGCTTTCGGCCTGCACTGCTATGAACGTGTGCTCATTGGCCTGTCTCAGATACTCGTCCGCCCGGACCCGTTCGTAAAGGCTGTGAGCCCGCCTGAGGCCGACTCCCCGATTTCCCATGGGGGGATACTTGGCGTGCTGGATCACCTGGCGGGCCTGCTCCGCCGTGTGCACCTGGGGGACCAGCAGACCCGCGGCCCCAAGATCCAGGGGCTTGAGGATGACTTCTCGCCGGATCTCCGGGACCCGGACCACCACGGAGATGCCAGCCCCGCGTGCAGCCGCCACGATGCCTCCGATGGTCTCCGGGCAGTAAGAGCCATGTTCGTTGTCCAGGATCAAGAAGTCGAACCCACAGCGGGCAAGCATGTAGGCTACATTGGGATTGCGGACCTCGGAGATCATGATCCCGAGGACGGTCTCGCCGGCCAGAAGCCGTGACCTGAGGTGTTCCATGAGTTCCTCCCTTGGTCGGGTTGTAATCCTATAAGGTGTCCGGTTCGGACCGAGCCGGGATGGACGCAGGCCGAGCCCGACAGGATGGAGCGCAGTTTTTCGCGACGGGTTCGAAAGGCCATGGGATTGCCCTCTCAATGGGCGCTACGCTCTCGCAATGGCGGTGGG
>Ga0209426_1000108_pt1 | contig 137511 bp, 142 predicted proteins | sample Deesub1362B_J571_FD_187697 | JGI IMG/M metagenome (GOLD analysis project Ga0209426, IMG submission 187697) | Deep oceanic, basalt-hosted subsurface ecosystem from Juan de Fuca Ridge flank, Pacific Ocean, CORK Borehole 1362B_J2.571 (SPAdes)... ... | reverse complement strand
AAGCCGTGCCAGAACGGCTTGGGCCGCCGGTCCGTCAACCCTCGCCTTGCGTACACCGCTCCTTCATGAGGAGCTCCTCCCAGTGCCGGTCCACGGCCTCCTGGAGCTCCGCGATAAGCTCTTTCCCCTTCTCCGACTTGAACAGGTGCCGAAAGCGGCCCTGGGGCTTGAGCCACTCCTCGATGGGGAGCTTCTCCTTGGGCTTGTAGGTGACACGATAACGCCCCTCCTCCACCTCGTAGAGGGGCCAATAGCAGGTGTCCACGGCGAGCTTGGCGATTTTGACGGCGCTATCCCATGGTGTGCGCCAGCCCAAGGGGCAGGTGGAGTAGACGTTGATGAGCTTGGGTCCCTCGTACTTGATCGCCTTTTCCACTTTGTTCGCGAGGTCGATGAGGTTCGAGACCGAAGCTTGAGCCACGTAGGGAACGCGGTGAGCGACCACGATTTCGGTCAAATCCTTTCTGTCCTCGGGTTTCCCGGGGATTACAGAGCCGGCGGGGGAAGTGGTGGCGTTGGCCCCACGGGGCGTGGCGGAGGAGCGCTGGACCCCCGTGTTCATGTAGGCCTCGTTGTTGAGGACTATGTAGAGGAAATCGTGGCCCCGCTCTAGGGCCCCCGATAACGCTTGGAGGCCGATATCGTAGGTGCCTCCATCGCCGGCGAAGGCCACGAAACGGATCTTGCGGTCGATCTTCCCCTTCCGAACCAAGGCCTTGTACGCCGCCTCCACCCCGGCGATGGTGGCCGCCGCGTTCTCAAACGCCGTGTGGATCCAGGGAACGTTCCACGCCGAGGTGGGGTAGCGGGTCGAGGCCACCTCCAAACACCCGGTGGCGTTGGCCACCACCACTGGATCTTCGATCGTATTGAGGACCGTGCGGACGATCATGGGTTCCGCACAGCCCGAGCACAGGGAATGCCCCCCGGTGAAGCGGGACCCCCTCTGTTCTTGCCGTTGGGCCAATACTTTCACGCTGGGCACGCTCTCCTCCTTACTCCCGCAGCCCGATGTACCGCAGCTCTCCAGGCTCGGCGTCCTTCAGGCCCTCGAAGACCTGGACGATGTGCTCCGCGGGGACGTCGCGGCCGCCGAGGCCGTAGATGTAATTCACGAACACGGGACCCTCCCGACCCGCGAAGGCCGAGGTGATGTCGAGGTACAGCGCCCCCATATTCCCAAAAGAGATAGCTCGGTCCATAATCGCCACGGCCTTCTTCCCCGCCAGTGCATCGGCTATCTCCTTTCGGGGGAAGGGACGCCACAGCCACACTTTTAGGAGACCCACCCTCTCGCCCTTCTCCCGGAGCTCGTTCACCACCACCTTGGCGGTCCCGGCGGTGGAACCCATGACGACGATGACCCTTTCGGCGTCGTCGAGCTTGTAGGCCTCGAAAAAGCCTTTGTAATTGCGACCGGAAAGCTTAGAGTACTCGCCCTGGACCCCGAGGAAGACCTCGGGCACGGCCTCCATTCCGGCTTGCTGCGCTCGCTTGAGCTCGAAATAGTAGTCCGGCATGGCGAAGGGCCCCCAGACGGTGGGGTTATCTACGTCCAGGAGGGGGTAGAACGGCTCGTAATCGCCTACGAACCCCTTTACCACCTCGTCGGAGAGGGTCTCCACCACCTGAGAAGAGTGGGTGAGGGTGAAGCCGTCCAGGTTCACGATGACCGGGAGCCGCACGTTTTTGTGCTCCGCGATCCGTTGGGCCATGAGCATGTAGTCGTAGGCCTCTTGGGCCGACTCGGCAAAGATCTGGACGGCGCCTGAATCGCGGGCCAAGTAGGCATCGGAGTGGTCACAGTGGATGTTTATGGGGCCCGAGAGCGCCCGGTTGGCGAGGGCCATCACGATTGGAAGCCGCATGGACGCCGCGATATAAAGGATCTCCACCATCAAGGCCAAACCTTGCGACGCGGTGGCGGTTATCACTCGCGCCCCCGCCGCCGCGGCCCCGACACAGGCTGACATGGCCGAGTGCTCGGACTCCACTGGGACGAGCTCGGTGCGCACGATCCCGTCGGCCACGTACTGGGCGTAGTACTCGGCGATCTCCGATTGGGGCGTGATGGGATAGACGGCTACCACGTCGGGCTCGATCTGGCGCATCGCCTCAGCCACCGCTTTGTGTCCAGTCATGACCTTTTTCATCGAGCACCCCCTCGTTCGGGAACCATCTCGATGGCGTCCACGGGACAGACCGCGGCACATACCCCGCAGCCCTTGCAGTGTTCGTAATCGATGCCGGTGACTTTCTGGTCTTTGATGAAGATGGAGTCGTCCGGACAATGGAGCCAGCACATGAGGCAGTGGATGCATTTCTCTGAATCCCAGATAGGCCGCTGCGACCGCCAGGAACCGGTCTTATTGAGCTCCGGGGTAGCGCCTCCGGGTACCACTCCGCCGATGGGAAGTTCTTTCCAGGACCTGAGCTCAACCGCCAACGTACACCCCTTTCGCCGCCTCATATCCAGCCCGGAAGGCCTTGAGGTTCTTTTCTACGACCTCCGGAGAAAGCCGGTGGGAGAGGGTTTCCTTGAGTTCCCCTTCGGCGATCTTCGGGTCAGTGCCGAGCACGGCCACTACCGCCCCGAGCATGGGGACGTTGGGGAACCCGGTGCCGGCCTCGCGGGCGATCTTCGTGGCGTCCAAGACCACGATCTTCCCTTGGAAGCCCATCTTTTCGCGGATCTCGGCCTCAGAGAGGGAGGAATTCACGATGAGGATGCCGTCCGGTTTGAGACCTTTCGTAGGATTCTCGCTCTCGAGCAAGGTCTCATCGATCACCACCACGATATCGGGGTGGTAGACGCCAGAGTGGACGAGGATTTCCTCGTCAGAGATGCGGTTGTAGGCCCGCACCGGGGCCCCGGAGCGCTCGGGGCCATATTCGGGAAACGCTTGCACATGTTTCCCCTCGCGTAAGGTTATCTGAGCGAGGATTTGGGAGACGGTCTTCGCCCCCTGACCGCCCCTCCCGTGCCAACGGATCTCCTTCATCTGACTTCCCTCCTTTCGGAAGTTCGGCCATTATAGAGCTTTTGGGAAACGGGTTTCAACGTATGAGACCCCAAGAGGGCAGCGTTCGAACGGCCTCTCTTTCAGCGAAATTAAACCGATACTCAGAATGTCAGTAGGAGGGCAATTCCCGGGCTCCAAAGCTGCCATAGGCTGTGGAAGTCCACTTCCAAAAGGAACGTGGCGAGTTCGGAGAGGGTTAACCGGAACCCACCAGCGAACTGGTGGCCGAACAATATGTCCCCGTCCTCCAACTCGCCGAAGGAGACAAAGGGGCGCCACACGAAGTAGAGGGGCAAGAGCGGCGCGTTGCTATCGAAATAAGCTGTCCCGTGAATTGCCCAGCCATAATAGTTGAAACCCCAGCCGCCGCCGAACCCCAGGGCCAGTGCGAACGCCCCTGGCTCGTCGAAGAGGCGGAACTTGAATTCTCCGGAGGCCCCGGCAAAGGTGAACTGAAGTTCTCCACCTAAAGCGGCGAGAAAACCTGTCTGCAAGGTGAGTTGAAGCCCATCGGCCAGACCTATCCCGAGCTGCCCTTGAGGCGCTACCATTGAGACCACGGTGTCAGCCTCGACCTCGATGAAGGTCATCCCGACTCCCAGCCCGAAGAGAACGCGGCCCTGGTCGAGGGTCTTGGCTGTCTGGAATAAGTTGAGGTAACACCCGCTGAGGAGGAGGGGCAGTACTGCGAGAGCTAAAAGGAGGAAAACGCCTTTTCTCATTCTGTGCACGTGCAATAGAAAAACCCCCTTCATTAAAATTGTAAATCAGTTTAACCTCTCCCCTCTGCCGCCACCAGTTGATTCCGAGGTTGACATCCGTCCTTGCGGGGACTATGTTCTTTTTGTCGATGAGAAAAAGCGATCTTTTGGTAGAGCTCGCGTGGCGGGCCATTGAAGCATATGTGCGGGAGAGGCGGGTGATCGAGCCCCCCACGGTGCTTCCCCCGGAACTCCGCCGGCGGGCGGGGGCGTTTGTGTCACTGAAGAAGGACGGGATGCTGCGGGGGTGCATCGGGACCTACCTCCCCACCAAGGAGACTCTGGCCGAGGAGATCATCGCCAACGCCATCAAAGCCGCCACCGAGGATCCCCGTTTCCCCCCGGTGCAGCCAGTGGAATTGCCGCACCTGGAAATCTCGGTGGACGTCCTCTCTGAACCCGAACCGTGCACCGAGGCCGACCTCGACCCGAGGCGCTACGGAGTGATCGTGGAGAAGGGCTGGAGACTGGGACTCTTACTCCCCGATCTCGAGGGCGTGGACACGGTGGAGGAGCAACTCCGAATCGCCAAGATGAAAGCGGGGATCCCCCCGGATGAACCCTGTAAAATCTACCGTTTCACCGTGGAGCGCCACAGAGAATGAGGGTCATAACCCACACCTTGGGCTGCCGCGTCAACCACTACGAATCCCAGATGATCCGGGAGAAGCTTTCCGGCCTTCCCGGAACGGGAGAGGTATATGTGGTGAACACCTGTGCCGTAACCGCCCTCGCCTCGCGGAAGGGACGGAAGCTCATCCGCAAGCTCCGGCGCGAGCACCCCGGGGCCCTCATCGTCGCCGTGGGTTGCCAAGCCACCGACTCCCCAGAGGAGCTCCGCGCCGCCGGCGCCGACGTTGTGATCCCGAACAGGGACAAGTCCCGGATCCGGGAGATCGTGCTCGCCCACCTCCGCCGCGAGGGCTTCCACGGGGAGGGCTGGCCCCCCCTCGCCGAAGAGCGGATAACACACGACGCAGAGCAGATCCGCGCTAACCTGAAGGTCCAAGACGGCTGTTCCGTGGCCTGTACGTTCTGCAAAACCTGGCAGGTACGGGGTCCGCTGCGCAGCAAGCCGCCGGCCGTGGCACGGGAGGAAGCTGAATGCCTAGCCGCTGCCGGACATCCCGAGCTCGTAGTGGCCGGGATCAACCTCGCCCAGTACGGCGAGGACCTCCCGGGGCGGCCGACGTTGGTCCAACTCCTCCGCGAGCTCCTGCGGGTCCCCGGGATCAGGATCCGTCTCTCTTCCCTCAACCCCGGGGGGGTGACCGGGGAACTCATCGATCTCTTCGCCGTCGAGCCTCGGCTCTGTCCTTACCTACACGTCCCCCTCCAGTCCGGGGACGAACGAGTCCTTTCCCGCATGGGCCGCCCCTACACCGCGGAGGAGTATGTCGTACGAATCTCAAAATTCATCGAAACGGTGCCCCGGGCGACCTTTGGAGCCGATGTCATGGTGGGCTTCCCCGGAGAGGACGAGACGGCCTTCAGGAGGACCTATGAGCTCCTCGAGCGATTGGAACCCCTGCGGCTCCACATATTTCCCTTCTCCCCCCGCCCGGGGACGCCGGCCGCGGGCTTCCGAGACCAGGTCCCTGTGGCGGTGAAACGGGAACGGATGGGCGCTCTAGAGGAACTCGCGTGCAAGCTTTCTCTGCGCGTGAGGCAGCGGTTCTTGGGGGAGGTGCTGCGGCCGGTGATGGAGGAGAGGGCCGACGGTATGTGGCGGGGACATGCGGAGAACTATATCATCCTATCTCTGTCCTCCGATGGCCTCGCCCGTGGTACAATCCTCCCTGTGCGGGTCACGGAAGTGCGGGAAGAGATCACGGTGGGGGTGATAGAGAATAACCAAGACATTTGAGATAGAACTCGAGAGCCCCGAAGTGGCCTTGGGGGTGCTGGGGCAATACGATAGGAACCTCCGGTTGATCGCCAAGGAATTCCCCAAAGCGCGTATCGTCGCGCGGGGAAATCGTGTCACCGTGGAAGGCGAGGACGAGGAGGTAGAACGCCTGCGCATGCTCTTCGAGAAACTCGCCGAAGCCGCCCATGCGAAGCATCCACCGTCCCTGGAAGAGGTCAAGTACCTCGTGAGCCAAGTGAAGGAGGGCGGCGACCTAGAGGGAGTACTCACCGACATCGTCCAGATCACCCATTGGGGCGAGGCCATCCGCCCCAAGACCGAGGGCCAGCGCCGCTACGTCAACGCGATCCAGGAGAACGACGTGGTCTTCGCCATCGGGCCCGCTGGGACGGGGAAGACTTACCTCGCCGTGGCCTGTGCCATCGATGCCCTGAAGAAGGGGAAGGTGAAGCGGATCGTCCTCACGCGTCCGGCGGTGGAGGCCGGGGAGGAGCTGGGGTTCCTGCCCGGGGATATCCTCCAGAAGGTCCATCCATACTTACGGCCGCTCTACGACGCCATCTACGACATGATCCCCGGGAGCGAGTTCGAGCAGTGGATGGCCCACGGGAAGATCGAGATCGCCCCCCTGGCTTTCATGCGTGGCCGGACCCTGAACCACGCGTTCGTGATCCTGGACGAGGCTCAGAACACCACCCATACCCAGATGAAGATGTTTCTCACGCGCCTCGGCTTCGGTTCCAAGGCCGTGATCACCGGGGATATCACTCAGGTGGACCTCGTGGGCCGCACCTCGGGGCTCAGGGAGGTGATCGAGATCCTCTCCGGGATTCCCGGGATCGCCTTCGTCTACTTGGACCGGCGGGATGTGGTGCGACATCCGCTGGTGCGGGCGATCATCGAGGCCTATGAGCGATACGAAAAGTCCAAGCAAGAACGGAAAGAACCACGTTCAGCGGTCACCCCGTAGGTCTGCCTTCCCGACCGAGATCCTGACGAGCTTCTTCCTCGTTTGGGGGTTTTCTGTCTTGAGGTTGCGGGGAGGGCCGGGGATCGCGCCTTGGCATGAAGCGTTGGGAGCAGCCCTGGCCGGGAGCCTGGGATTATGGGTCCTGTGGCGGGCGCAAAGGTTTACTCGGCAGGAGGGGACTTTCTGGCTCGGGTTAGTGATCTCCGGGGTGGCTCTGGCCTCGTTGGCCGCGGCGGGCTCTGTCTATCTCGTCCCCTGGGGGTTCCCAGCCGGGCTCGGGGCCTTATTCTGCGGCGCTTGGTTCGGCGTTTGGACATTGGTGCCGCTCATGGCTTGGGGGGCGATCGCGTTGGGAAACGGGGCCGCGGCGGCCGGGCTCCTAGGGGGCCTCGTCATGGCCGTGGTCCTGGCGCGTGTGCGCCGAGCGCGAGAGTTCCTCCTCGCAGGGTTCCTGTCGGGCCTCGCCTCCGGGACCGTGGCCCTGGCACTCTACCCCCGGAGCGGACCTCTCGGGATCGCCGCGGCGTTCCTCTCCGGTCCCGCGGCGATGCTCCTCTCGTGGATGGCGGTCCCGCTCGTGGAGCGCTTCCTCGACCGGACGAGTCCCCTTACCCTGGTGGAGCTTTTGGATCCTTCGCATCCTTTGCTCGAGCGATTGCGGCGGGAGGCCCCGGGCACTTATTATCATTCCCGCAACGTCTCCGCTCTGGCGGAGGCAGCGGCACGGGCCATCGGGGCGAACGCCCTCTTGGCGGCCGTGGGTGGTCTCTATCATGACATTGGGAAACTCACGCGCCCCGATTTCTTCGTGGAGAACCAAGAGGGTTCCAATCCCCACGACGAGATCAACCCTTCTCTCTCCAAGGTGATCCTCGTTGCCCACGTGAAGGAAGGGCTGGAGCTAGCGCGCCACTACGGCCTTCGGGACGACGTGGCCCACTTCATCGCTACCCACCACGGAACCTCGGTGATGCGGTATTTCTCCGAGCGGGGCGCGGCTCAGGGCCTATCGGCGGACGACTTCCGCTACACGAGTCCCCTCCCCGACACTAAGGAGACGGCCATCGTGATGCTCGCTGATCCGTTGGAGGCCGCGGCTCGGGGGAGGCCGCGGGAGGAGATCCCTGACACCGTCGAGGCCCTGGTGGAGGAGAGGCGGGGGGACGGCCAACTCGACCGCGCCCCACTCACCATGGCCGAGCTCGCTAAAATAAAACAGGCGTTCAAGAAAGTGTTACAGGGGATGGCCCACAGTCGGCTGAACAATTATCCTCTCTTCCAGGGACAATGATGGGAGAGGAAGTCCGGGCGGAGGATTTAGAAGCGGTAAGGCGGAGAATCGAGGAGCTCCGAGAGCTCATCCGGAAGTACGACTATTATTACTATGTCCTCGACCGGCCTCTCGTCTCCGATGCCGAGTATGACGCCCTTTTCCGCGAGCTCCAGGAACTGGAGGAGACGTACCCCCAGTTCGTGACTCCCGACTCTCCCACCCAGCGGGTGGGCGCTCCACCGGCGGAGGAGTTCAGGCAAGTTCGCCACGCGGTTCCTATGCTCTCACTCCAGAACTGTTTCACCGAGGAGGAGTTCCTAGAATGGGACCGCCGCATAAAGCGAATGCTCGGGACAGAGGAAGTAGCTTACATCTGCGAGCCGAAGCTCGATGGCCTGGGAGTGGAGCTCGTCTATGAGGATGGGGTTTTCGCCGTGGGCGCGACGCGGGGGGATGGCTACGTGGGCGAGGACGTGACCAACAATCTCAAGACGATAAGGCAGATTCCCCTGCGGCTTCTCTCCGACGAGGTCCCTCCCCCCAGGCTCCTCGAGGTCCGCGGCGAGGTTTATATGGAGAAGGAAGACTTCGAGCGGCTCAATGAGGAGCGGGCGCGAAAGGGGGAGCCCCTCTTCGCCAATCCGAGGAATGCCGCCGCAGGCTCGTTGAGACAGCTCGATCCTTCCGTCACCGCTTCCCGACCCCTGCGGGTGTTCTTCTACGCCCTGGGTCGTATCGAGGGCCACGAGATCAGAACACAGGAAGAACTCCTCACCACGCTCCCCAAGTGGGGCCTGCCCGTGAATCCCCTGTGGAGGAAGTGTGAGAGCGCTGAGGAGGCAATCGAGTTCTACCACGAGCTCCTGGAGGTGCGGGACCACCTTCCCTATGAGGCGGATGGGATGGTCGTCAAGGTGGACGATTTCGCGCAGCGGGAGCTCTTAGGCGAGATCGCCCGGGCGCCACGCTGGGCCATCGCCTTCAAATTCCCCGCCGAGCAGAAGACGACCCGGGTCCTCGATATCGTCGTTCAGGTCGGTCGTACCGGTGTGCTGACGCCGGTGGCGCTCTTGGAGCCGGTAGAGGTGGGCGGGGCCACGGTATCTCGAGCCACGTTGCACAATGAGGACGAGGTCAAGCGCAAGGATATCCGCATTGGTGACTGGGTCATCGTGCAGCGGGCCGGGGGCGTGATCCCCGAAGTCGTGGCATCCATCCCCGAGCGCCGGACCGGGAAAGAGCGGGAGTTCAACATGCCCGATCGTTGCCCGGTCTGCGGCGGACCCGTGGTCCGGCCCGAGGGTGAAGTGGCCCATCGTTGCACCAACATCTCCTGTCCCGCCCGGATCAAAGAGTCCATCCGTCACTTCGCTTCCCGCCGTGCCGCCGACATCCAAGGCTTGGGAGAGAAGATCGTGAACAAACTGGTGGATTCGGGGCTCGTACGGCGAATTTCCGACATTTACAAGCTCACCAAGATGGACCTTCTGCGCCTGGAGGGGTTCGCGGACAAATCCGCGGAGAACCTCCTCCGGGAGATCGATCGCTCGAAGGGGATTTCGCTCGCGCGGTTCATCTTCGCCCTAGGAATTCCCCATGTGGGGGAGCGACTGGCGGAAATACTGGCCGAGAACTTCGATTCCATCGATGACCTCGCCCGTGCCACCGAAGAGGAGCTGATGCGTATCGAGGGGATCGGCCCCGAGGTCGCCCGGAGCATCGCTGACTTCTTCCGAAACCCCGAGAACCGAAAGCTCATCGAAGAGCTCAAGACCGCGGGTCTCAACCCGCGCAGGGAACGGCGCGTGGGCCCCCTTTCCGGGAAGACCTTCGTCTTCACCGGGACCCTCACCTCCATGACCCGTGAAGAGGCGAAAAGGGCCGTGGAGGAACTTGGGGGACGCGTGGCCTCGAGTGTCTCCCGCAGGGTGGACTATGTGGTAGTGGGGGAGAGCCCGGGCTCCAAGTACGAAAAGGCCCGCGCCCTGGGAATTCCCACGCTCACCGAAGAGGATTTCCTCGAGCTCCTGAGGAAGGGGTAAAAGCCCGTGGCGGGCCTCCCCGAGGATCCCGTAAAGTCGGCGGATTCGGGAGGATCTCCACCGCGGTTGCGGAAAATTTTTCGCGAGCTAAAATGAATCAAAAAGGATCTTTTTATCAGAGATGTTTTCCCAAGCGGTGAAGTACGCAGTGAGCAGTTTGATAGAGCTCGCCCGCCGGGGCGAAAAGGGGTTGGTGAAGATCAAGGACCTCGCCCATGACCTTGGGATTCCGTACCCCTTCCTCGCCAAGATCTTCCCCCAGCTCGTGCGGGCGGGAATCGTGGTCTCCACCAGAGGAAGGGGCGGTGGAGTCCGTTTCGCTCGATCCCCTCATGACGTATCCCTCGCCGACGTCATTTATGCCATCGAAGGGGAGCGATTCTTCAACGACTGCCCACTGAACGTCGATTCCTGTGAGGGACACCTCAAAAGTTGCCCCTATGCAGACCTCTGGGATTCCGTACGTGACCGCTTGCAGGGATTCATGGAGTCATTGACCATCGGAGAGCTCGCGGAAAGGAGACGGAAATGAGCGAACTCATCGGAAATAGGCGCAAGGAAGCGCTGAAAAAGCTCCTGCGACGCCTCCACGAGGGAGCGAGGCCCGAGGAACTCGCGGAAGAGTTCGCTGAGATCCTGGGCGACATCTCGCCTCTGGAGATCGCCCAGATCGAGCAAGAACTCGTGCGGGAAGGGATTCCTCGGGAGAGGATTCGTGATCTCTGTGAAGTACACCTCGCCTTCTTCCGACAAGCCCTGGAGAGCGCCGAACCCGTCGCCCCGCGGTGGCATCCGGTGCACGTCCTCATGGAGGAGCACAGACACATGGTCGGGGCGGGGAACGAGCTCCGTGAAGCCGCGAAGGCCCTGGGTGACTCTCCTGGAAAGCGGGGAGAGTTCGAGAGGATATTCCAGCATCTTCTGGGGACGGAGTCCCATTACGCCCGGGAGGAGAACGTCCTCTTCCCGTACCTGGAGAAACACGGGATCACCGAGCCCCCGGCGGTGATGTGGATGGAACACGACCAGATCCGGGGGATAAAGAAGGCGATCCGCGCGGCCCTGGAGCACGGGGAGGGGAGGGAGAGGCTGCTCGAGCTCGCCATCGGGCTCGCCGACGCCATGATGTCGCACTTCTATAAAGAGAACCACATCCTCTTCCCCACGGCACTGGAGGTGATCGGGGAGGCGGAGTGGCACAAAATCCGCGCCGAATTCGACGAGCTCGGTTATTGTTGCTTCACTCCGCCCCCGATGCCCCTCAAAACGGAGGCTAGGGAAGCGGCGGGCCTCCGTGGCGGTGTGGTCGAACTCCCCACGGGAAAGCTCACCGTGGAGGAGCTCGAAGCCGTCCTGAACGCCCTCCCCGTGGACATCACCTTCGTAGATAAAGACGATACCGTCCGTTACTTCAACGAGACGAGGGACCGAGTTTTCGTGAGGGCCAAGGCGGTCCTCGGGCGCAAGGTCCAGAACTGTCACCCACAGAAAAGCATCAACATCGTGGAGCGGATCCTGGATGACTTCAAGAACAAGCGCAGAGAAAAGGCAGAGTTCTGGATCAACTCCCAAGGCCGCCTTATCTACATCCGGTACTTCCCCGTCTGGGGGAAGGACGGCGATTACTTGGGCGTTATAGAGGTCACACAGGATATCACGGATATAAAGGGACTCGAAGGCGAAAAGCGTCTCCTGGACGCGTCCACAGGTTAACGCTGGCGGGGCGATGGACAGGATCGGGGGTTTTTTCGCAGAGAGGGAAAAGTTGAACGAGCTCGTCTCCAAGCGAGCGAACTTGCTTACCAAGCGCTTCTTCGCCCTGGACAACGATGCCTACGAGGAAGGGATCCTCCCACGGAAGGTGAAAGAACTCATGGGACTTGTGGCCTCGCTCGTTCTGCGGTGCGATGATTGTGTGACTTACCACCTCGCCCGCGCTAAAGAGATGGGGGCGACGGAGGAGGAGATCGTGGAAGCGATGGGGATCGCCCTGGTCGTGGGCGGTTCCATTGTGATCCCCCACCTGCGCCGTGCCTATGCCCTCCTCGAGGAATTGAGCGGCGAACATGGGTGAGCTGAAATTCCTCATTTCGCCTGAGTCGGGGAAGAGGCTGAGAGAAGACCATCTCTACGAGCTCGTGATCGTGGGCGGGGGTCCCGCGGGGCTCACCGCCGCGGTGTACGCTGCACGCAAGAAACTGGACGCGCTCCTCGTCTCCGTGGACATCGGTGGCCAGACCCTCCTCACCGCCGACATAGAGAATTACATGGGCTACCACTACATCTCCGGGGAGGAGCTCGCCGCCAAGTTCGAGGACCAGGTGAAGCAGTACCCCATCGACATCGCCGTGGGCGAGGAGGTCACCTCCCTGGGGAAGGAGGGAAACGATTTCGTCCTCACGACCTCCACGGGAAAGGAGGTCCGGGCCCGGGCAGTGATCCTGGCCACAGGGAAACGCTCTCGCCCCCTCGACGTCCCCGGAGAACGGGAGCTCGTGGGGCGGGGGGTGTCCTACTGTGCCGTATGCGACGCACCCCTCTTTGCGGGGAAGGAGGTCGTCGTGATCGGGGCGGGTAACTCCGGCGCCACCGCGGTGATGGACCTCCTGAAGATCGCGAACCGGATCTACGTGGTGGATGTCCTCCCCGACTGGCGTGCCGACCCGCTGCTTGTGGAGCGGATCGCCGCCGCGGGGGAGAAGGTGGCGACCTTCTTTGGACACGAGGTGGTGCGGATAGAGGGAAAGGACCGGGTGACGGGGATCGTGCTCCGGCCCCGGGGAGGCGGCGCCGAGGTGCCGCTTCCGGTCCAGGGCGTGTTCATCGAGATCGGCCTCATCCCCAATTCCGACCTCGCCGCAGGGTTCCTGGAGCTGAACGAGGCGGGGGAGATCGTGGTGGATTGTCGTTGCCGCACCTCGGTACCCGGGGTCTTCGCCGCCGGGGATGTGACGGACGTCCCCGAAAAGCAGGTGATCATCGCCGCCGGCGAAGGGGCGAAGGCCGCCCTCTCGGCGTATGCGTACCTCATCGGCCAAAGGAGGTAGAGGTGGCCCTTCTCGACGAAAGCGTCCGGAACGAGGTGAAGCGCGAGTTCGCGGGGCTTACGGGTAAGGTGAAGCTCCTCGTCTTCACCCAGGAGTTCGAGTGCGATTACTGTGCCGAGACGCGGGCCCTGACCGCAGAACTCGCGGAGCTCTCCGACAAAGTGGAGGTCGAAGTCCACGACCTCCTCGCCTCGAAGGACCTGGCGGAGAAGTACGGTGCGGACATGATCCCGGCGGTCGTGGTCCTGGGGGAGGGCGATAGGGACTGCGGCAACCGCTTCTTCGGCGTGCCCGCGGGGTACGAGTTTTCTTCGCTCCTGGAGGCGATCAAGATGGCCTCGAGCGGCGACTCCGGCCTCTCCCTCGAGGCGAAGGAGGCCCTGCGAGGACTAGAGAAGCCAATCCACATTCAAGTCTTCGTCACCCTCACCTGTCCCTACTGCCCGATGGCGGTGCAGCTCGCCCATCGGTGCGCGGTGGGGAGCGACCTCGTGCGCGCCGACATGGTCGAGGCCTCGGAGTTTCCCCACCTCGCCAACCGCTACGGCGTCTACGCCGTTCCCAAGGTGGTGATGAACGAGCAGGTGAGCTTCGAGGGCGTCCCGTCCGAGAAGGCGTTCGTGGATTACCTGCTACAAGCAGCCACTTAAGTTCTGTGACGTGTAATGGACGACACGATGACCGAGGCTAACAGCGGTAATAGCGGCGCAGTTGTGATGTGCCGCCCTCTCTATCGATCCGAGGTGGTAAGCCCTGTCATCGGTGGGTTCAAAGGATCTTGCTTCCCAGAGGAACCTCGTGGTCCGGGGACAGCAGGGAGACCTTGCCATCGTCGAACACGGTGCCGAGGACGAGGACCTCGGAGGAGAAGCCGGCGATCCGCTTCGGGGGGAAGTTCACCACCGCCACCACGAGTTTTCCCACTAGGTCCTTAGGCCTGTAGAAGTCGGTGATCTGGGCGCTGGAACGCTTCACCCCCAGGGGACCGAAATCGATGGTCAACTTATAGGCGGGCTTCCGCGCCTCGGAGAAGGGCTCAGCGGCGATCACCTTCCCCACCCGGATGTCCAGCCGCAGAAAATCCTCATATGTCGCCATCGGTCACACCTTAGACAGCCAGTGGCCGAGCTTCTCCTTCTTCGCCTTGAGGTACCGCCAGTTGTGGGGGTTCGGCTCCACCTCGATGGGCACGTGCTCCACGATCTCGAGTCCGTATCCCGAGAGGCCCACAACCTTGCGGGGATTGTTGGTGAGGAGCCGGATCTTCTTGACCCCCAAGTCCACCAGGATCTGGGCCCCGATCCCGTAGTCCCGAAGGTCGGGCGGGAAACCGAGCGTCAAATTCGCCTCCACCGTGTCCAGGCCCCGATCCTGGAGCTCGTAGGCACAGACCTTGTTCGCGAGGCCGATCCCCCGTCCTTCCTGGCGCATGTAGAGGAGCACCCCCCTCCCCTCCCGCTCGATCATCTCCAGCGCCCGGTGGAGCTGGTCCCCACAGTCGCAGCGCAGCGACCCGAAGGCGTCGCCGGTGAGGCACTCCGAGTGGACGCGGACGAGCACCGGTTCCTCCCCCGCCACCTCACCCTTCACCAGGGCCACGTGTTCCTGATCGGCGACGAGGTCCACGAAGGTCACGATGCGGAAGTGGCCGAATCTCGTGGGCAGGTTCGCCTCCGCCATGCGGCGGACGAGCTTCTCCTTGCGCTTCCGGTAGGCGATGAGGTCGGCCACTGTTATCAGGGGGAGGCCGTGCTTCTCCGCGAACTCCCGGAGGTCGGGGAGGCGGGCCATGGTGCCGTCGTCCCTCATGATCTCGCAGATCACGCCCACGGGCTGGAGCCCGGCCAGGCGGCAGAGATCCACCGCGGCCTCGGTGTGGCCGGCGCGGCGCAGGACCCCGCCGTCCTTCGCCACCAGTGGAAACACGTGCCCCGGGCGTACGAAGTCCTCGGGCCCCGCCTCGGGGTCGGCCAGGAGCCTGATGGTACGGGCCCGGTCGTGGGCCGAGATCCCGGTGGTGATCCCCTCCCGGGCGTCCACCGACACGGTGAACGCGGTCTCGTGATGGTCCCGGGGCGGCTGCACCATGGGGGGGAGGTGCAAACGTTCCGCCAGCTCCCGTGGCATGGGGACACAGATCAAGCCCCGGGCCTGCTTGAGCATGAAGTTTACCGCCTCGGGCGTCGCGAACTGGGCGGCCATGATGAGGTCGCCCTCGTTCTCGCGGTCCTCGTCGTCGACCACCACCACCATCCGCCCCTGACGGATAGCTTCGATGGCCTCTCCGACGGTGGAAAAGCTCATCGTCCCCTCCAACCGCGCACGTATTTTCCGATGATGTCGAACTCCAGGTTCACCCTATCCCCGGCCCGTCGGCGTTTCAAGTTGGTGTGCGCGAAGGTGTAGGGGACGATCGCCACGTGGAAGTATCCGTCGCCCACGTCGAACGGAGTGAGGCTTATCCCGTCCACCGCCACCGCCCCCTTTTCCACTACCAGGGGGCTGAATTCACGCGGGAACCCGATCCGGAAGATGCGGTCGGCGCCGTGCTGGGTGATGGCCCCGATCCTCCCCACGGCGTCCACGTGGCCGAGGACGAGGTGCCCCCCGAGCGATTCCCCGAGCTTCAGGGCCGGTTCCAGGTTCACCGAGTCCCCGGGCCGCAGGTCTGAAAGGGCCGTCCGCTCCCACGTTTCCCGGGAGATGTCGAACCGGACGTACTTCCCGCGGACCTCGGCCGCGGTGAGGCAGGCGCCGTTGACGGCGACGCTCTCGCCCGGCGAGGGGGCGAGCTTCCCCACCTCCACCACGAGCCGGTCTCCGCCGCGCTCGACCACCCGCCCCACGTCCCGCACGATCCCGGTGAACATCGGTTGAAGAAGTATATCGCCCAGACATTTGTATTGATCTCGGAAAATTTTGCAAGTGATGCAAAGCTTGCTATGATTGCAAAAATCAACGGTTGAAAATGCAAGGAGGATCGGTTGCCCAAGGTCAGCGAGCTCCTGGAGGTCGATCCCTTCAACGATGTGCCCCTCAGCCCCAATGAGATCCACTTGCTGGTGAACCGCGAAGAAGCTAAGGAAAGGCTTGACGCGCTGGTGCGGGCCGCCAGCAAGGGTTTTCCCCAGCATGTCGCCATCCTGGGCGAGGACGGAAGCGGGAAAACATCGATCCTGAATTACGTCGCGGCCAAAGCCCGCTTACATGAGGGTGTATACACCGCCCAGGTCGACATAACCGAGGGCACGGATTTCATCCAGATGATCGGGGCGATAGTGCGGGACCTCTTGAACCAAGTACATGTGGGCTTGGGGAGCACGTTCCTCGGCCTCTTCCGGTTCGGGAGGGAAGCCACCCGCAAGGAAATCCTGCAGCGCCTCTCGGGCGTGGAGATCTCCCGATCGAGGAGAGTACAGTTGGCGGAAGCTCTTTTCTCCATCATCTCCTATTCCTCCTCGGTCGAGATGAAGAAGGGGACGCCGGAGGCGGTGATGGAGATCATGGAGATATTGCGCCAGGTGTACGATTTGTTAGGAAGTTCCCCTATGGCGATCATGATCCTGTTGGACGAGGGGCAATACGTTGCCTCCTCCAGGACGGTGGCCCTGTTGCAACACATGCGTCTCCTCTTTCAGCGGAAGCCGTACATGTTGCTGGTGGCTGGATCCCCGAACCTTTTCTCCCTGTTCGCTCAGGTGGAGCCCTCTTTCAACAACCTGTTCGCCGAACAGAATCGGTTGCGCCTCACGCCCCTAGGGTTCGTTCATGTGCGTGAGCTGGTGGAAAAGAGGCTCTCGTTGGTGCGCATCCGGGGCCTGGGGATAGAGCCCTTCACGGAGGAAGCTGTGGACCGCTTATACCGGCTAGCCGAGGGCAATCCCCGCTATGTGGTCAGGATCGCCAGTGCGGCCCTTTACTTGGCGCGGAATAGATCGGCGGTGGCCCCGGAGGTTGTGGAAGCCGCTGGCCAGCAGATCCTCAAGGAGATGGGGCGCGATCGGTTCGACAGGTTGAAAGAGGACGAGCGTGAACTCATCCTCACCCTGGCCAGGTACGGGCCGCTCAGCATAACCGAGCTCTGGGAGAGGCTCCCCCGGAAGCAGGACCTGTCCACCGTGAGTAGGAAGGTCCGGGCCCTGGCGGATCGGGGGTACGTGGAGCTGACCCCCCGGGGCAAACGAAAAATCTGCCACCTCCGCCGGGCCCTTTACGCTTACGTCCGGGATCTGGTTTAAGTTGCAAAAATTACGCAATAAAATGCAACTTTTGCAATCATTGCATTTCTTGCGATATTTTCAAAATTTTCGCAAGTAAAATGTCTTTGCAGAATAGGACTCCCCATGCTGCGCCGGATGATGCGCTAAAATTGGGCCCGTGACCGGGACGTGGATCAACATGGGGACGGTCCTCGCCGGGGGGACGTTGGGGCTACTGCTCGGGGGGAGGCTCCCGGAGCGGGTCCGTAAGGCGGCCACATCAGGGGTCGGCCTCGTCACCCTGATCCTCGGGCTCCGCATGGCCCTGGAGACCGAGGACGTGTTGACCCTCCTCCTCGCGGTGATCCTCGGCGGGGTGGTGGGGGCGGCCCTGCGATTGGAGGAGCGCCTGGATCGCGGCAGCAAACGTGTGGAACGGTGGTTCCGGGGGTATCCGTTGGCCGAAGGGTTCCTCACGGCGAGCCTCCTCTTCTGTGTCGGGCCGATGACCCTCCTCGGGGCCTTACGGGACGGGATGTTCGGCGATTGGTCGATTCTCGGGGCCAAGGCGATCCTGGACGGTATTTCATCCGTAGCCCTGGCGGCGGCCCTGGGGCCGGGGGTGCTCCTCTCGCTGGCCGTCCTCCTCGTCTACCAGGGAGGGATCACCGTCGTGGGGCGGCTCCTCGTGGCGAGCATCGGGACGCTATCGGCGAGTTCTCCGGAAGTGTTGGCCTTCTCCGCCGCCGGGGGGGCGGTGATCATCGCCCTGGGGTTCGAGATCCTCGGGTGGAAGAGGGTCTCCGCCGTAGAGCTACTCCCCTCCCTCGCCTTGGCCCCCCTCTTCAGCTGGCTCCTTCGCTCAATAGTGCTGTAACAAATGAAGCCCTCTCTCGTCCGCCCCCAGGGGAAACTCGTGGTGCGTCTCTGGCCCCTGATCGCGGTCCAGCTTCTCACCGGGGCCGGGTTCTCGCTTTCACTCCCTTTCCTCTCCCTCTACCTCTACCAGGAGCGGGGGCTTCCCATGGGACTCGTGGGGACGATCATGCTGGGGTCCGCCGTGGCCGCCGCCCTGGCCCGCATCGTGGGCGGGGAGCTCTCCGACAAGCTGGGCCGGAGGCCCGTGCTTCTGGGGGCCCTATCCCTGCGGATATTCCTCTTCCTCGGACTCGCCGCCTCCGTGCACTACGGACTGTGGATTGTCCTCATCGCGGCCCTCTACTTCGGGGTCCGATTCTCCGGGGCGTTTGCCATGCCGGCGATCGCCGCCATGGTGGCGGACCTCTCTTCCGAAGAGGAACGGATGCGGGCCTATGGGATCCTACGGGTGGGGGCCAACGTAGGTTGGGCATTGGGGCCCTCGGTCGGGGGTTTCCTCAAGGCGTTCCTCCCCTATGCAGCTCTATTCCTCCTCACCGCAGCGGTCTCCGGTGCCTGCACCTTGTTAGCCCTCGTCTCCCTGCGGGAGTCGCTCCGCGGGACGGGGGAGCGGCGCGAGGGTTTCTCGGCGGTCCTCTCCTCGCTGCGCGACCCGCGCTTCCGGGGTTTCATCCTCCTCTCCCTGCTCGTCCTCCTCGTTGCGGGCCAGCTCATCTCCACCCTGTCCGTCTTCGCTGTGGACCGCCTCGGCCTTTCCACGGCCCACTTCGGCGCCATGCTCACCCTGAACGGCCTCTTGGTCGTGGCACTCCAGTACCCCCTGGCCAGGGTCTTCGAACGCCGGCGTCGGAACCTGGTGTTGGCGCTTGGGGCTTGCCTCTATGGAGCGGGCTATTTTTCCATGGGGTGGTTGCGTGCTTTCTGGCCCCTCATGGGGTCGGTGGGGGTGGCCACGCTGGGGGAGATCATCTTCATGCCCGCCTCGTTGGCGGTGGTGGCGCGGCTCGCGCCCCCGGCGGAGCGGGGCCGCTACATGGGCCTCTGGGGATTGGCGGAGTCGTTCGGGTGGTCCGCCGGTCCCCTCGTGGGCGGGGTACTCCTGGACCTCTTCCCGCAGGACCCGCAAGTCATGTGGGGAATCATCGCCTCACTGGGGTTCGTCGCGGCGCTCGGGTACCTCGGACGGCGCGACCTCAGGGAATGACGGAGCGGCCCAGCTCCCTCCCGGATGCCGTAACACGGAGGTGTCCCAGTTGGATGGCCTCGGGATATGTCCCCTCGGGGACACAACACACGAGGCCCTCCCGGTCGAGCGCGATTATTCGGCCGATCCCGAGGAACCGGCCGCCCGTGAAGCACCCGATGAGCCTGTCCTCGAGGTAGCTCTTGGGCACGAGGTACAGCTCCTCCAGCTCCCAGAACGACCGCACCGCACCGGCGGAGAGGGGCTTCCCCTCGATCACGGCGATCACCTCTTTCCCCAATCTCCGGGCGAACAGGACCTCGCACCCGAGCATCTTGGAGAGCGTATGGGGATCGAGGATCTCGCCGGCCCCGAGCAGGGTCTCCCGCCAGGCGACCTCGCCCCAACCGACCCGGACCTCGTGGCCCCGCTCGAACTCCCTGCGGAAGTTCTCCTCGCGCGTGTTAGCCCTTTCCTCGCGGGACTTCTGGCGTACCCCCGAGATCCGCACGGAAACGGACTCCATATTGCACGAAACCCGGAGGAGCTCGAGCTCCTCTCCCCGGGGGAGGAGGATCACGAGGTCGGGATCCAGGGCCTCCACCAGGGCGAGCTTGTAAGCCCGGCCCGCCTGGCCGGAGATGTAGCCGTCGGTGTCAACCAGCACGGGGCGGCACGCCCGTTGGACCATGCGCTTGGCGCCACAGAGGGCATAGAGGAGATGCCCCCGGGGCGTAGTATCCCCTACGAAGTAACCGTCACGCATGCCGGCTTCATAGGTGCCCAGAGTGATAGCGGTGGGAGGGCCGATGACGGACTGACCCAAGTCCGCGTCCACTACCTCCCCGCCCACAAGGCGGTGGAGGGCGCGGGCGAGAGTGGTCTTCCCCACGTCCACTCCACCGACGAGGAGCACGCATCCATCCGGCGGGACGCGTTCGGCAATACGAGACGCCACTTCTTCGACCGGTCCACTGTGGTCGATCTTCATCCCGTTTCACAATGGGAAGCTCCCTTCCGCCCCGGGGGAGGTGAGGCGTGCGGCGGGATGGGTGGGCACAAAACCGGGGCGGAAGGGAGACCGAAAAAAATTATATCGTTGACCCTCGGAGCCGTTCAATTCAGGCCTCCTGGAATATTTCCTCCATTAATTCCCGTGATTCCTCCATCCCCTCGGGGGCCATGAGCTCCAGGACCCAGAGCTCTGTCCCCTTGAGGCGGGGGAGAACCGCACGCAGGGGGATGGCGCCCCTCCCGAGGGAGAGGTGGTCGTCCCTCTCTCCCGCGTTGTCACTCACGTGAACCACGGCGATCCGCGGGGCGAGACGGGGAAGGAAGTCCAGTGCGGCGTCGCTATGGGCGGTCCATGCATGGCCGACGTCCAGGGTTCCCCGAAGTCCCAGCTCCTCCAACCAGGAGAGGTACTCCCCCAGGTCCCAAAGGTAGAGGTAGTGGAGGCGGGGATCGTTCTCGAGGCAGAGGGTGATCCCGCTGTCCTCCGCCCGGCGCTTGAGGCGCACGAGGGCCTCCCGGGCGGCGTCGAAGGGGATCTCCCCGGGGACACCGCTCGCCCGGTACCCAAGGTGCACGGTGATATGGCTGGCGCCGATGCGGGCCGCCAGTGCGATGGTTCGGGAGAGCTCCGCCTCCGCGAACTGCCGTGCCCCGGGATGACGCGAGATGAGGTTCACGTCCCCGGTGGGCGCATGGAGCGAGAGGGCGAGTCCCTCCGCCGCTTCGCGTACGTCCCGCATGAGGCTCGGAGACCAGTCGCGTGGATGCCACGGGGGCTCACACAGGATCTCCACGCCCTGGAAACCCCGCTCCCGCGCGAGCCGTATCACCTCCGTCGGGGACTCGAGGTGCAAGGGCAACGTGGAAAAAGAGAGTATCGCCATAATCCCTCCTTGGACGCGATTATAAGGGAGTTCGCGTGGGAACCCTCAGCGTCGCCTCCTCCCCAGGGCTACGACGAAGATCGCGGCGGAGAGGAGGACGATGGTGGGGCCGGGGGGAGTGTTCAGGTAGAAGGAGACGGTGAGGCCACCGATCACCTCCCCAACCCCCAGTGCCGCGGAGAGAAAGAGGAGTCTGTGAAAATCCCGAACGAACTGGTAGACCGTGGCCGCGGGGATGACGAGTAACGCCGCGACGAGCACCGCCCCCACCACCCGCAGGGAAAGCACCACCGTGAGGGCGACGAGGGAGAGGAGGGCCCCCTGCAGAATTCCCACGGGGAAGCCCGCCACCTCGGCCATCACCGGGTCGAAGGTGACGAAGAGGAATTCTTTGTACAGGAGCGCGATCACCGAGATGACGGCCCCCGCGAGGGCGAAGCTCGCGACGAGGTCTGTGGAGCTCACGGCGAGGATGTTTCCGAAGAGGTACCCGAAGAGGTCGGCCCGATACCCGGGAACGAAACGCAGGAGGAAGATGCCCAACGCCATGGCGGTCGCGAACAAAATTCCGATGGCGACTTCCTCTTTGAGATGTCCGCGCCGGGAGGTGTAGGCGATCCCCCAGGCCACGAGGAGCGAGAAGACCAGTGCCCCCCAGAGGGGGTTTACTCCCACGAGGATCGCGATGGCCACGCCGCCGAAGGCGGCGTGGGCGATCCCCGCCCCGATGAACGAGAAACCTCGCAGGACCACGTACACCCCCACCGCCCCGGCAGTGGCCCCGATCAGGGCCCCGGCGATGAGGGCCCGTTGCATGAAGGCGTAAGCGAGGAAATTCATCGCTCGCCCTCCCGGCGGAACGCCCGGTGGGGCCGCACCACCATATGGGGGGCCCGGCCATGATGGAAGAAGAGGGCAGCGCATCCGTACATCTCCGCCAGGACCTCGTCGGTCACCACCTCTTCGGGGCGCCCGTGGACGACGAGCTTTCGGTTGATACAGGCCACTTTGTCCACGAACTGGGAGACGACCCCGATGTCGTGGGTCACCATCAGGATGGTGACGCCGCGCCCCTGGATTCGGTGCAGGAGGTCGTAGAAGCTCCCGCTCGCCGCGGGGTCGACCCCGGTGGTGGGCTCGTCCAAGAGGATCAAGTCCGGCCTCGCCGCCAGGGCTCGCGCCAGGAAAGCCCGTTGCCGCTGTCCCCCGGAGATTTCTCCGATCACTTTATCGGCCAGATCCCCTATGCCGACGAGTTCCATGGCTTCCAGGGCCGCGCGGCGGTCCGCGGCGGCCGGACGCCGCATCCACCCCAGGGCCCCGTAACGCCCCATGAGGACCACGTCGATCACCCGGATGGGGAAGCTGAGGTCGACCTCCTCTGTCTGGGGAACGTACCCGATCCGTGCCCGGTCCCGGCCGAGCGCCCAGGGCGCCTTGCCGAAGACCCGAACCTCACCTTGCCCTGGCCGGATCAAGCCCAAGATCACCTTGAGGAGAGTGGTCTTCCCGGCCCCGTTCGGCCCCACCACGCTCACGAACTCCCCCTCTCCCACCGTCATGGTGATCCCCTCCAGGACGGTGTGGCCCCCGAGCTCCACCCAGACGTCGGAGAGCTCCACTACCGGCTTCATTTCAGCGCCTCCTCCATCCGGGAGAGGTTATAGCGCATGAGGGAGAGGTAGTCCTCGCGGCCGGGGAGACCGCCCAAGGGGTCGAGGGTGACGAGGGAGGCCCCGGTTTCCTGGGCGATGAGCTCCGCCACCCCCGGGGGGTGTTGCACCTCAACGAATATGGCCCTGACGCCCCGATCACGCATGAGTTCGATGATCTGGGCTACTTCCATGGGAGATGGTTCCCTTCCGGGGGAGGGGACGATCACCGCGAGCTGTTCGAGTCCGTAGCGGTGGGCGAAGTACGCCCACGCCCCGTGTAGGGCCACGAACTCTTTTCGAGCCCACCGAGACACGCGCTCCATTATCTCCTGGTGGAGGGAGAGGAGCTCAGTGATGTAGCGGGCGGCGTTCGCCTCGTAGTAAAGCCTCCCCGCGGGGTCAGCTCGCACGAGGGCCTCCCGGATCGTCGCGACCTGGAGCACGGCGTTCAGGGGATCGAGCCAGATGTGAGGGTCCCCGTCGATGGCCTCGATCCCCGCGGAGGTCGTCACCACCTCAAGGCCCGGGTTCTCCGCGGCGGAGAGCACGTCCGCGAGCCACCACTCGAGTCCCAGCCCCACGACCACGAGCAACCGGGCCTCGGCGAGGAATCGCATCTGCACCGGCTCTATCCGGTAGATATGGGGATCGGTCCCGGGGAGAACGAGGAGCTCCACCTCCGCCCGATCTCCCCCCACTTGGCGCACGAAATCGGCCAGGGGCGGGATGCTCACCGCCACCTTCAGCTCGGCCCCGGAAAGCGCGAGGCCCATCGCGAAGAGGAAGAAAACGGTCCACGAGCGCATCGGTATCACCCGCCGATTGTGAAGTTGCAACTCATTTTTACATTGTTCCGCCATCCAGGACAAGCCCTGTCCAATCAGCGGGTCACTCCTCCGGCTGGAGTTCGATGAGGCGGCTCCCTCCTGCGAGGCCGAGCCAGGCGAGGACATCTTCTACGAGGCGAGGCCGTACCGTGATGACGATCGGCTTTCGAGATTCCCTTACGGCACGGATTCCGGTGGCAAAACCATGGCCCTGGAGCTCGAGAGGCCCCACCTCGTCCACCACCGCTATCTCCGCCTCGCGTGCCGCCTGCAGGAGGGCCCTACAGGCGAACTCGAGGCCCTCGGGGGAGAAGTAAAAGCGACGGAACTTGATCCCCGGGGGCACAAGCGAACAGAGGATCCTCTCCTCACCACTCATGAGGTTGCGCACGCGGTAGGCCACGGTGGCCCCTCCTCGAGATACCCGGGGCGAGACAACCCCGCCCACCACGTGTCCCCTCCCCTCGAGGAGCCGAGCCACGGCGGCAGCTGTCTTCGTCTTTCCCGCTCCCACGGGCCCGATGACCACCAGGGCGGCAAATTTCCCCGTCACGAGATCCCGGAGCGCCTCTTCCCATTGGGAAAACATCCTCCCCTTGTATCCTAACCGATGAAAGGAGGTCGATATGGTGTGGATCGAGGAGATCCCCGAAGCGGAAGCCCAGGGGAAACTAAGGGAGATCTATGAGCGGATCGTGGCCTCCCGGGGAAAGGTGGCGAACATCCTGCGGGTACAGAGCCTGCACCCGGAGGCCCTGGATGCACACCTCTCGCTGTACCTCGCGATCATGTTCTCCCCGAGCGGCCTCCCCCGGGAGGAGAGGGAGCTCATCGCCGTGGTCGTCTCGGCGGCGAACGGCTGTGGGTATTGTATCTCACACCACGCTGAGGCCCTCAGACATTACTGGGGCGATGAGGAGAGGGTACGGGATGCCGCGCGGGACTGGCGGTCGCTGGGGCTCCCCGAGCGAACGTGCCGGATCCTGGCCTACGCCGAGAAACTCACCCGGTTCCCCCACGAGGTGTGCGAGGGGGACGTGCGCTCCCTGCGGGAAGTGGGCCTCACGGACCGCGAGATCCTGGAGGTGGCCCTCGTCGCCTCCTACTTCAACTTCGTGAATCGCATTGCCCTCGGGTTGGGCGTCGCGCCTTCGCCGGAGGAGGTGCGGGGCTACCGCCATTAGGGACATTTGTCCGTAATGTTTGACACGTATGTCCGCAGAATGCGGTACCTGTGAGGTTCCATCGGTGCCAAAACGGGCGTCCAATTGGGGCCAGGATGCTCTACGCCGAAGTGGACCTCGTGACCCTACGGGAGAACTTACGGCGGATCCGCGATCTCCTCGGGCACACGGGGTTTTTATTCGTGGTCAAGGGAGATGCCTACGGCCACGGCCTCGAGGAGGTTGCAGAGGCCGCGGCGGATCTCGTGGACTGGTTCGGGGTGGAATCGTTGGGCGAGGCCCGCCGGATCCGTGCCCGGGGTACGGAGAACCCCGTCCTCATAATGGTCCCACCACATCCGGAGGAGCTTCCCGCGGTGATCCGGGAGGGGTTCCATTTCGTGTTGGGGGACTGGGACCTCCTGCACGAGGCGGAACGCGCCGCCGGAGCGGCGGGGAGGCCCGCCTTCGTGCACATCCCCGTGGACACCGGGATGGGTCGCTACGGCTTCCTCCCGGAAGAGGTGGGGGGTTTGCTCTCAGAGCTGTCGCACTGCTTGAACGTCGAGGCGGTGGGCATCTACTCACACCTCTCCTCTGCCCACCGGGCTTCGGCGGACGACATCGCCTTCACTCGCACACAGATCGAGCTCTTCTTGGACTTGCTCCTGCGGCTCGAGCGCCGCGGGGCGAGGTTCCCCTGGGTACACCTCGCCAACTCCCCGGGCCTCCTCTCCTTCCCGGAGACCTCGTTTGAACCCTTCAACCTGGTCCGGGTCGGCGCCGCCGCCTACGGTTACGTGGACGAGTTCTGGCGGAAGTGGGGCCTGCGCCCCATATCCCGGGTGCAGAGCCGCGTCGTCTCCGTGCGGAACGTGCGAACTGGTTGGCCCGTGGGATATGAGCGACGCTACGTGACCCGGCGTCCCACGCGGGTGGCGCTCCTGGGCGTGGGTTATCGCCACGGCTTGAACGAGTCCATCAGATGGGCGTGGATCGAGGGCCAGAGGGCCCCTCTCATCGGGAGGCTCGGGATGGACAGCGCCGCCTTGGACGTCACCGAGATTCCCGGGGTTCGACGGGGCACGGAGGTCCTTCTCTCCGACGGGAGCGGCGAGAACATGGAGGGTTGGATCCTTCCCGCCCTCGTCCCCATGCTCTCGCGGGCTGAGAAGACCTGGGTGAAGGTCCCCCCCTCACCGGTGGGCGCGAAATAGATCCTGACCGCCCGCCACGCCTCGAGGGAATCGCGCCGGTTTCGGCTGTAGAATCGGATCGACATGGATGAAAACGTTTTGGCGGCCGTGGCAGTGGCGGCGGTCTTCCTTCTCCTCTCGCTGGCAATGGTCGTGGGCGCGCCGCCCACTTTAGAGATAGAATCCCCCCTTCCCGATGAAGCGCTGGAGAATCCGGCCCGCGTGGTCCTGCTCGGACCCCCCCAGGGCGCCGAGGTGGGGGTGAGGTTGGTCGATGCCCTGGGGCGGACCCTCGTGGAGAAGGTCCTCGTCTTCCGCAGAGGGCGTGCCGAGGGCTCCCTCTACTTCGACCTCCCCACGGGCGGAGAGGGTTCCCTGGAGGTCTTCCTACTCGCCACCGGAAGGATGGTGGCCACGCGAAAGGTTCGACTCACGGGCGAGCGTGGCAAGTGGGTGAAGGTCTTCTTCTTCGACCGGGAGGGGAAGCTCTTCCCCGCGGTGCGGCGGATTCCGGAGACCCCCAAAGTGGCCACCGAAGCCCTGCGCGCGCTCCTTTCCGGGCCCACGTTGCCCGAGGCGCGCGACGGGATATGGTCCGCGGCTCCTGAGGGAGCGCGCTTGCTCTCCGTGTCCCTCTCCGGGGTCACCGCTTCGGCCACGTTCGCCGTCCCCGACCCTCAAAGCCCTTCCCTGGATCTCTTCAGCCTGCAGGTCCAGCAAACCCTCCTACAGTTTCCCACGATCGAGGCGGTGGAGGTCCAATACATCCGCCGCTGAGCCCGCTTGTCGGCCAACTCCCTGGCCGCTAACTTCGTGGGGAAAGGGGGTAACATGAAAGCTTTCGTCACGGAAGCGCTGCGTCGGGTGACCGCAGATTACGCTGAGGTCCGGTGGGAGGGAGTGACGCGTACCCGCATCGCTTTCCAACGTGACCAACTGATGGCCCTGGAGTCGTCGAATGAATCCGGGGGGATCGTACGGGCCTTGATCGATGGAGCCTGGGGAATAGCCATCTTCACTGATCCCGACGAGATCCCAGAAAAGCTCGAGGAGGCGGCGAACCTCGCCCAGGTATCGGCAAAGCACGTCACCGATAGAATACGGCTCGCAACGGTGGAGCCCGTGGAGGACATAGTCACGGTGGCCCTCGCGGAGGATTTCCGGGAGCTCCCGTTGGAGGAGAAGAGGAAGCTCGTCCAGCATTACAACGAGCTCATCCTCGGCTATTCGGAGGAGATCGTCTCCACCAACGTGCGCTACACCGACTCGGTCCGCCGTGTGGTGTTCGCCAACACGGAGGGGACCTACATCGAACAGGAGATCCCGGATATCACCCTGTTGCTTGCGGCGGTGGCGCGGCGAAATGGAGACATCCAACAGGCCTTCACGTCGCTCGGGGAGGCGGCAGGGTACGAGTTCGTAAAGGACCGCGAGGAAAAAGCGCTGGAGGTCGCCAGGCGCGCGGTGGAGCTCCTCTCGGCCAAGCCGGTGAAAGGCGGCCGCTACACCGTGGTCTTGGATCAGGAGCTCGCCGGAGTCTTCATCCACGAGGCGTTCGGCCACATCTGTGAGGCGGATTTCCTCCTCCGGAACGAGCCCATGCGGAGGGTGATGCAGCTCGGCAAGCGTTTCGGGGTGGAGGCCCTCAACGTAGTGGAGGAGGGTTACATCCCCGGCCGCCGCGGGAACACGCCGTACGACGACGAGGGAGTACGCCGCAGGAAAGTTTACCTCATCAAGGAAGGCGTGCTCGTCGGGCTCATGCAGTCCCGTGCCACCGCCGCGGCGACCGGGATGGAGCCCACCGGAAATGCCCGCGCCGTCTCCTGGGAACACGAGCCCATCGTCAGGATGCGCAATACCTATATCGAGCCCGGGGAGCATTCGTTCGAGGAGCTCCTCACGGGGATCGATTACGGTATCTACGCCGTGGGCGCCTTCGGCGGCCAGACCGAGTTCGAGCAATTCACCTTCTCCGCCGCCTATGCCTACGAGATCAGGGGCGGGGAGATCGGCGAGATGCTGCGGGATGTCGTGCTCACGGGAAACGTGTTCGAGACCCTGCGCAACATCGAGATGTTGGGGAACGACTTCGAACTCAAGGGCGGGGCCGGGGGCTGCGGAAAGGACGGCCAGAGCCCCCTGCCGGTGACCGACGGGGCGCCACACGTGCGCATCAGGGATGTGATCGTGGGAGGTCGATGATGGAGATTTTGCAGAGGGCGGCCGCGGTGGCCAAGGAGGCGGAGCTCTACGAGGAGTTCCGGGAGGGCATCTCGGTCTCCTTCCGAGGCGGGGAACTCGAAAAGGTGAAGTCCGAGGCGGTGCTCGGCCGGGCCCTCCGGGTGATCGTGGACGGGAAGCTCGGCTTCGCCTCCACCGCCGGCGAGGAGGAAGAAAGCCTCGTGGGGGCAGCGATAAGCTCCGCGAAGCACGGTGATCCCGCCCCGTTCTCCTTCCCGAGACTCGAAGGCGGTGAACCGGTACAGGTCTTGGATCCAGAGGTTCAGAAACTCTCGCCGGACGAGCTCCTGTATTGGGGAACGGAAGCGGTGCGGGCTGTAAAAGAGGAGTTCCCCGAGATCATCGTCGATGTCTCGCTCTACAAGGGCGAGAGCACTGTCCGCATCGCGAACACCGCCGGCGGCGAGCGGGAGGAACGCCGCTCCTATCTGGGGATGTTCGTCGAAGCCCAACACGTCAAGGAAGGGGACATTTGGCTCCTCTGGGTGGGAAGGAACGTGCGGAAGAGATCCGACCTCTCCCCGGAAGAGCTCACCGCCCGAGTGATCCAATACCTCCGCTGGGGCGAGCGCGTGGTCCCGGCTCCGGGGGGGAAGCCGCCGGTGCTCTTCACGCCACGGGGAGCGATTGTGCTTTATTTGCCGCTCCTCGTTGGATTTTCGGGACTCTCGGTGCACTTGGGAACCTCGCCGTTGCGGGGAAAGCTCGGGGAGGAGGTTTTCGACCGGAGGTTGACCATCGTGGACCGGGGGACACTGCCCTTCGGGCCCCGCTCGAGCTCGTTCGATGACGAGGGCCTCCCCACCGGGTCCCTCCCGTTGGTGGAGGAGGGGGTCGTGCGGAATTTCTACTACGACCTCCGCGCCGCGGTCCTGGCGGGCGTCGAGCCCACGGGAAACGGGATAAAGGGTGGCCTCTTCGGCGGCGGCTTCCGCAGTCCCCCTACCCCCGGACCGCGGAACGTGCTCGTCTCCCCGGGGGACGGGACGCTGGAAGAGCTCATCGCCGAGATGACGGAGGGCATCATCGTCGAGGGCGTGTTGGGTCTCGGACAGGGAAACGTCCAATCGGGGGCCTTTTCCAACAACGTGAGCACCGGATTCGTGGTGAAGGACGGGAAGGTGATCGGCCGCCTGAAGAACACCATGATCGCCGGAAACGCCTACGAGGTCCTAAATTGTGCCCTCAAGGCGATCGGCAGCGAGGCCGAGTGGTGTTACGGGTTCTACAAATCCCCACCCCTGCTCGTGGAAGGGATCTCAGTGGTCACACGTTGAAGTTATGAGAAAGCTTGAAAATCTCGTCGGCCACGGCAACCAGGGCCCATATGGGAAGCCGGTGGCCGGGCTATCCCTGCGGACGGCCTCGATTGCTTCCAACATACCACCGGTGAAGTTCGGCTACTGGTCGGGGATCTCGATCGGCAGTCGGGCGTTCAGGGTGGCCCTCCCCCCCGTGGCCGCGTAGAAGGTCGTCAGGCTGAGGTCCCCCCGCTCCCGGGAGGCGAAGTACCTGGCTACCAGGGAGAAGAAGGCGAACTCCGCTGGAGTGAACGGTCTATCTTTTACGATGATGAAAGCGATGTTGAACTCCTTCTGGGAGTCACGCCAGGAGGGGATGCGTTCGCCCCCTTCGGCGCCCATCAGTTGTTCGATGGTGTAGGTTTTCACCTGCTCGGCGGTCACCCGCTGGGGGTGGGAAAGGTCGGGGTCGACTAACAAGTGGATCGGGGGGACCTCCTCCGGCGGGATGAGCCCCATCAGGTAGAGGTCGAGCTTGGAATAGGGGGTGTCATCGGCGGGCTCGCGCTCGATCCTCCATGTCCCGTCGCCGTTGTCCATCAGGTGGCCCGCCCCATATTGCACGTCAGGATGGGAAACGAAGGCCGCCATCTGGCCCGCGATGTCGGTATACGGGTTCCAGTGGTGGCGGGTGGTGCGGTAGTCATAACGGGTACGACCGTCCCAGTCCGTGAGGCCGAGCTTCCGTCCGAATAGAGCACTCCAGGCATGGCCGATCTCGTGGTCCAAGATCGAGCCGACGCCGAAGCTGTGATAGATCATGCCCCTGAGCCGTCCCCGGGAGCCGAATGCGGCCGTTTTGTCGAATAGCGGGATGCCGATGTGGCGGACCTCGTTCTTGGCGGCGACGAAGTAGGGGACGTTCTCCGCATAATCCCGTTTCGGGTCAAATATCCCCCCGCTGGGCATGACGATCACGAAATCGAAGAGGTCGGGGAAGAAGGAATAGAGCTTGTGGAAGGCGGCGAAGGTCCTCCTGCCACACCGTACACTGCCCAGGGGCCAATTGGGCGTCCCCAATGCACTGCCGAAGGGGTCGACGATGAAGAGGGCGTACGCGGTGGCGTAGACGGCCTCACCGCGAAACGGACCCTGGCCCAACTGTACCGCGGGGAACCACTGATCTGCGTCTACCAGGCCCAGGCTGGGCTCCCTATTCACTTCCTCGGTTCCGTCACTCTTTATGATTTTCACCTCAAAACCGCTTACGGCGTGTGTTCCACCGAAGGAGCGAATGGGAAGGGAGACGGTGATCCCCTCCAGGGTGTAGATCCCGTCCCCGGCGACGCGGTCGCCGTGGGTACCGTCGTCATACATCGGCCGGAAGCCGAGTTCCGGGAGCTCCACCAGGACCTCGGCAATCCCCCACCCGGTGGTGGCGACCTCCAGAGTGGTGGGGGTCCGGCCGTCGCTGTAGATCACCGGGGGGTCGAAGCGGTAGTAGAGGAAGGAACCGACCCGGGCGGAATGGGCATCCGGCGCCGCCCCGAGGGCACCGACCAGGACGACGAAAAGGATCGCCGCCCTGACTGACCACATATCCCACGAAACTCGCACGCTATCGCCTCCCTGCAACGGTACCGGTTCGCTACACGCCACGCACGACGCTCCTCAAAAAAATAGCATTCTGCCCGGGGATTCCTCGCAAATGACTTGCCCGGGAGAGCGAAAAAGATTTTGACTAGTCCCGAACTAGTCCCGCACTGGGACCGTAGCTGACATCTGCCCGTTCATCGATCGAGTCATCCGTCGGGCTGGGTGTGTTGAGCGGCCGAGGGCCGGAATGGAGAGCGGGGCAAAATAAAAGGGGGCCGGCATCCCGCCGGCCCCCCTTTTCGCCCGAGGCAGAATCAGAAGGTAAAGTCCCACGTGACGTAGAGTTCGGCGGGTTCCGGAATGTTGGTGAAGTAGAGGAAATACAGGGTCTCGTCGACATCGAACAAGAAGAGGCTCAAGCCGAGCCCGAGAGTGAGGGCGTCGTTGAGGGGCACGGAGGCCTCCAGCACGATGCGGTCGAGACCGAAGAGGGTGGGATAGATAGAACCCGCGTCCACCTGCGTCACCGTGGGTTCGCCATCCACCACGGGGTCGATTACCCAGTACTCATACCAGAACTCGGCCCAATAGAGCTTCACGTCCACGGTCCAGTTGCCGCCGCAGCACGCGGGGCCGCAGAAGGAGAACTGGAGGAGCTCGAACTCGGTGATGTCGTAATAGTCCACGATGATCTCATCCATGTCATCCTGATCGATGTCGTCGAACATGACACCGACGAAGTAGTAGTCCTTGAGGCCGAGGTCCGCGGCCACCTTGGGTTCGGAGGTGTAATCGTAGGCGTTGTACTGCCAGCCCGGGGGCGGGGTACCGGTGTAATCCCAGGGATCGCCCTTATACCAGTTGTCCTCCTCGTCCACGTACCAGCCGACCTCACGCCACTTCAGGAAGGCGGTACCGAAGGTGATGCTGTTGCAGTCGGCAAGCTCGCACACCACCTTGTAGCCGAAGAGTTCCCAGCCCTCGACGCCCACCTCGTGATGGGGCTTCAGCTGGAGGTCGCCCCAGACGGTGACACAGCCCTCGATGCCGCCCCAAGTGAAGCTGGGGGTAACGGCCTTGTAATCCACGCCGAACTCCACCGTCACGCCGAAGGCGATACCGCAGCAGAGTTCGAACAGGTTGTCCACCGTGAACTTGGCGTAGTCGAAGCCCGCCTTGGTGAAGTAGAGCTCGAAGTCGTAGGAGATGCCGCAGCAGATGCTGAGATCGGTGAGAGTGAGGGTGAAGTCGTAGAACTCGATGCCCTCGCAGCAGTCGAGGAAGCGAACCGTGATCGAGATCGGCTCCACCGTCACCTCGAGGGTGTAGAGCATCAGGCTCATCGGCATCAGGATTATCAGGTCAGAGACGAGCCCATCCTCCGCCATGATGTAGTAGGGGCCATCGTGCCAGAAGCACAGCTCCTCCCAGATCAGGGAGTAGTTGTACTCGAAGTAGCTGACGGCGTAGGGGTAGACGCCGTGGAAGACCTTGGTGGTGATCTCCAGCCCCGCGAAGGAGAGGGAGCCGGAGACGTCGGTGTAAGAATAGGCCGGGACCGAGGGGTCGAAGCCCATCGTGCCGGAGACCTCGATGGGACCGAGGGCCCCGGAGATCTCGAACTTCTGGGAGACGAAACCGGCGCCGGTGAATTTGGATTCGCTCGTGATGTCGAAACCGGCCACACTGTACGTCAACGTGAGCTTGGTCTCATCGAGGTAGACGGAGGGGAGGAGATAGATCTTTCCGTACCAAGAGCCGGAGATCTGGGCCAAGCCCGCCACACCGAAAAGCAACGCCGCAAATCCTAACGCGAAAACCCGCTTCATAACTTACATCACCCACCTTTTTTGAGGATAACAAAACTTCCGGCTTGCTCAATCACCCCCTCGTTCTTGGCACACCTTCCGCACCTTTTATACAAGCATGACGAAGTGCGTGTCAAGCTCTTTCGGTGATCCACCCCACGTTGGTACGCTGAGGCCGAGGATGGTCGAGGATAAAAGATTTCGCGGGACGAGGTTTCCCGAGCCTTCGTCAGTGGCCCGCCGGCTGTTGGCCCGTCTCGCTGAAACGGGGCCGCCCGAAACGCGCGTAAGGACTTCGGGAAAAACCCGGGGCGGGAGCGCCCGTTTGTACCCCGCCCCGATATCGAGGAAAAGCAAGGGGCCGGCGATCGCCGGCCCCTTTCATCCGGTGCCGGATCAGAAGGTGAAGTCCCAGGTGAGGGTCAGCGTGGTGGGCGGAGTCGCCCCGAGGTCGAACTCCCACTCGAGCCCGAGGGTGAGGTTGTCCATGATCGGCACGGAGGCGATGACCTTGTAGCGGCTGATGCCGAAGAGGCCGCCGCCGTTGTCGAAGAAGACGCCGGCGTCCAGGGTCCAGGTGCCGCCACAGCACGCGGGCCCGCAGGCGCCGAACCTGATGTACTCGAACTCGTAGTCCTCCAAGATCCAGTCGGGATCGAGGTGCTTGTTCACCTCCTCCGGCACGAACGCGGTCACGATCTCGAGCTCGTAGCATTCGGCGAGCTCACAGTAGATCTTGTAGCCGTAAAGCTGCCAGCCCTCTACGCCGACCTCTTCGATCTTCGGCTGGACATCGCCCCAGACGGTGACGCAGCCGCTGATGCCGCCCCAGGTGAAGCTCGGGGTGACGGACTTGTAATCCACGCCGAACTCCACCGTCACGCCGAAGGAGATGTCGCAGCAGAGCTCGAACAGAGGATCGACGACGAACTTGACATATTCGAACCCGTCCTTGGTGAAGTAGAGCGTGAAGTCGTAGACGAGGCCGCAGCAGAGGGAGAGGTCGTCGAGGGTGAGCGTGAGGTCGTAGAACTCGATGCCGTCACAACAGTCGAGGAAGCGCACCTTGAGCGTCACGGGGTCCACGCTCGCCTTGAAGGTGTAGAGCATCTCGACGGAGCCGGTCTGACAATAGGTGAGATCCGTGTCGTGGAGCACCGTCAGGCTGAGGGCGACGCCGGCGAAGTCCAGGGACGCGGAGATCTGGGACGAATCGTACTCGGGCACCGTGGGGTCAAACTTCATCCATCCCGAGACGTCCATCGGGCCGAAGCTCCCGGAGATGGAGAACTTCTGGGAGTCGAACCCGGAAGAGCTGAATTTGGACTCGCTCGTGATATCGAACCCCGCGACGGAATAGGTCAACGTGAGGGTGGTGGAGAAGTCGATGGAAGGCAGAAGCTGAAGCTTACCGGTCCAGGAACCGGAGATCTGGGCCAAGCCCGCGACACCAAAAAGCAACGTAGCAAATCCTAACGCAAGAGCCCGCTTCATAACTTACATCACCCTCCTTGCTGAACTGAGGTTTTCTGCGCTTTTTCCTACGTTTCCCCTTTTCCCTTTCACCTCCTTACGAAATTTCTCCACAAGCGAGAGCTATTATAGGAATCGCTGTGGCGACAGTCAAGACCCATTGGGGCTTTTCGCGATGATATACAAGGAAGCGTTTCTTCCCAAAAGCCGATCTCAAATGTCGGTAATATCTGTCGGAAACCTAAATCACGTATGCAGTGTATCTCTTATTGAAGTTATTATAGTGGAGCGAGGAGGCGATGGCTGTGATGCGTATTACGTTAGCAATGATCCTGGGGGTCCTCTGTTGGGTCTTCGCCCTCGGGGGTACCCCTTCTTACCTTTATGGAAAATACCCGCTTTCGGAGGGCGCTTTCCGCGCACTTCCGCAGCGGGCGCAGACCGAGGGGATTCCGCTCGCGGTGGCCGAGGAGGGCGGTGGGCTCTCCTTCGTGGCCGCCGAGACCGAGGCGGACCTCCTGGCCGGAGGCCCCTACCTTTATTTAGACGGCGATTTCTTCCTTCTGGGATTCGAACAGGATCTCAATAGGGCCTTTCTCCGTGGCGACGCCGAGGGCGTCGAGCTCATCTTCCTCGGCGATCTCGATACCATGCACACATTTCTCGATCTCCTGGGGAAGCTCGGCCTTCTCCCCCTCCAGGGCACGGTGGAGCTCGAACGCCGGGAGATCCCCGCCAAGATCCCGGCGCCGCCCCAGGGGGTGAGGCTCGACCCGGTCCTCTGGGGGCTCCTGGTGCATCCGGATTGGTTCGCCTTCGCACGGGACCACGGTATCGAGCGGGTGGGGTTGCGGGTGGTGGTCGTGGCCGAGGTCACGGGTCTCCTCCCCGAGGGGTACGAACAGTTCATTCAGAGCTCCTCGGACGGGCTCGTGCAGTTGCTCCTGCCCATCCCGCTCCTCGATGAACTGGCGCGGGAAGATGTGGTGCAGTCGGTGCGGCCGCCGTATAAGCCCCAACCGATCGCCCCGGTGCGTCCGTAATCTGAGGAGGTTCAGTGATGATGAAAAAAGTGTTGCTGTTGCTGGGGATCCTTTCCTCGGGGCTCTTTGTGTACGGAAAGGTGGACCTCGGCATCCTCGCCGATGACCTCCCGCAATGGCAGGAGCTCGTTGATGACTTCCACGCCCGAGGTGGGGAGGCGGAGATCCATCCCTATTCCGAAAGCCGCCTCTATCAACAGATAAACGTGCTCGTTCCCTGGGGGATTTCGGAGCTGGATGTGGTGGAGGTGTTGGAGGGGTGGATCGGTGCTTTATCCGGAAAGCTCTTCGACCTTTCGCCCTGGCGCGATGAGCTCCAGGCCGCTGGCGTAGAGCTCGTCACCTACGGGGGAAAGGTGGTCGGGGTCAGGCTCCCGTGGCGGGACGACGCCTTCGCCGCAGTCCCCGGCCGTGGAGATCCCCGGGAGGCGATCCCCCTCCTGAAGCTTCTCGCCAGGGGCACCGTTTACGTAGCCCCTCTGGGGGTGGAGATAGCGACGGCCGCGCCGGTCACGACGCTCTCCATCGGCCCGGTGAAGATCGAAAAGCTCAAGACCAACATCCCCTACGTGGATGGATCCCTAGAGGCTCTGATCGAGGCGGTGAAACAGACGACGCCCACGGGGAAGGTGACGCCCCTCGCGTACCTGTCCTCCGCCGCGCGTGAGGCGATCTCCTCCGTGGCGAAGCTTCTCGGAGTGCCACTTTCCGCGGAACGGTCCGAGGTCACCCTGGTGATAAAGCCCCTACGGCCCGGCGTCCGGGTTGCCCCCTTAGGGGTGGGGAGGACGGTCCAGGCCCCTTCCGGCCTGCAGAAGATCACCGTCCCCTTGGGGAGCCTTGAGGATGTGATCCAGGAGATCCTGTCCCGGTACGGGGGCGAGGTCATGATCGGGGTTCCCTCGAAGCCCATCCCCCTGGCCGTGACCTCGGAGGGCGTGGCGCGGATAAACGCCGGCCTTTACCACGCCGCGGGGTACCGCGGTGCGGGGGTGAAGATCGCGGTGATCGACGTGGGGTTCATCGGGCTTTCCGGTTCCCAGGCCCGCGGCGATCTCCCCTATTCCGTGATCACCCGTGACTTCACCGGCCGAGGTGTGGAATCCGACTACTCCCACGGCACCGCCGTGGCCGAGATCATCCACGACGTGGCGCCCGACGCCCAGCTCTACCTCATCAAGATCGGCGACGAGGTGGACCTAGACAACGCTATCTCCTATTGCATTTCCGAGGGAATCGACATCATCAACCACTCTTTGGGCTGGTACAACACCAACTTCTACGACGGCACGGGCACCATCGGCGACATCGTGCGCCGCGCGACCTCCGCGGGGATCCTCTGGGTTCAGGCCGCCGGGAACGACGCCCTCGCTCACTGGGAGGGAAATTTCGCCGACGCAAACGGCGACGGTTGGCTCGACACGGAGATCACCTTTACGGCCAATTCCGGCGATCCCGTCATGCTCTATTTCACCTGGGACGGTTGGCCAACTACCGCGGACGACTACGATCTCTTCCTGTATGGACCGGGGGGGACGCTCGTCGCCTCCTCGACCAAGACCCAGGCGGGGACGGAGGAACCCACGGAGTTCATCAGCTACTCCGCCGCGACGAGCGGCCCCTACACGATAAGGATCCAGAAGGCGGGCGGCTCCGCCCGGCGTCTGGAGCTCTTCTCCATCTACCAAGAACTCTCACCTCACGTCGCCACGAGCTCCCTCCCCGCTCCCGCGAACGCCGCCGCGGCCCTCGCGGTGGGGGCCATCGACCATGCGAGTTACACCGCCGGCCCCGCGGAGCCCTACTCCTCGCGCGGTCCCACGAACGATGGCCGCCAAAAGCCCGACCTCGTGGCCCCGGACAACGTGACCACCGGGGTCACGCCGTACTACGCGAAATTCCAGGGGACTTCCGCTGCGGCGCCCCATGTGGCCGGAGCTGCGGCCCTCCTCCTCTCCCACGACCCCTCCCTCGACCTGAATGCCCTCCGGGCGAAGCTCCTCTCCTACTGCGTCTACATGGGCGACCCGAACACCTACGGTGCGGGGAGATTGGAGCTCTCGCTCCCCATCGCACCCAAGCCGGATCTCCTGATCGATTCCCTGGTCTACAGCCCGAGTTCCCCCACAGTGGGGGACACCCTGACCTTCACAGTGGTGGTGCGGAACGCGGGGAACGCGAGCGCCGGAGCGTTCGCGGTGGAATTCCGGGACGGCGGGGTGGTCCGTAAGAACGTGCCCGGACTTGCCCCGGGGAACTCCTACACCCTCAACTTCACCGGGACGCTGACCGTGGCCTCGATGACCTTCACCGCGGTGGTGGATCCGGACGATCTCGTGAGCGAGCGCGATGAGACGAACAACGTCCGCTCGGTGACGGTCAGCGGAGCCTATCCAGCCCTCATGGCGGACGCTGGCGGTCCCTATTCGGGCACAGTTGGGGAGCCGATAACGTTCGACGGCCGTGGCTCTTCCGACGACATCGTTTCCTACACCTGGGACTTCGGGGACGGGACGACAGGGGCCGGCGCCGTGGTGCAGCACGTTTACAGTGCCCCCGGGACTTACACCGTGCGCCTCACCGTGCGCGATCGCTACGGTCGCACGGACTCCGACACCACCGCCGCCACAGTACAGCCCGCTCCCACGCCGCAGGGTCGTTTGACCACCGATAAATCGAGCTACCTCCCTGGCGAGACGGTCCACATCACGTTTGCCAACCTGGGTTCGGTGAACATCACCCTTGCCAACACGGCTCCGTGGACCATCGTGGACGCTCTCGGCCGGGTTATCTACACCCCGATGGCCGCCATGGTCCTCACTACCGTGGCCCCGGGAGACACCAGGACCTGGTCGTGGGACCAGCGGGATAACTCAGGGCTTCAGGTGGCCCCGGGAACCTACACGGTGGAGCTCGAGACGATGGACGCCGGGAAGTTCACCACCACCTTCGTGATCCAAGCCCCGCCCACCCCGCAGAAACCCGATCTCGTGATCGAGTCCCTCACCTATCAACCCACGACCCCCCGGATCGGCGAAACGGTCACCTTCTACGTGAAGGTGAAGAATATCGGGGGTGCTAGGGCGGAACGGTTCTACGTGCGCCTTCACGATGGAGCTGGCTACCAGCAGGGGTACCTATCGGCCCTGGCTCCAGGCCAGGCCCACACCTTGACCCTGCAGCTCCGCCTCACCCGGAGCCCGGAGACCTTCACCGCAGTGGCCGATTACTACGATCGAGTGGACGAACTCGACGAGGGCAACAATACACGTTCGATTACCGTCACCGCCGCTGCGGTGCCTCTGGACTTGCGGCTCGCCCTGGATAAATCCCGGTACCTCGTCGGGGAGACGGTCCGGATTGCCATAGACCTCAACCGCGCTGCAAACGTATACCTCGTCGAGCTCGATCCGCTGGGGCGGGCGGTGTACATCTTCCCCAACGCGAGCCACCCGAGCCCGAGCTTGCCCGCCGGGCGTTCGGCCATTCAGGTGGTCGCGTCCGAACCCGTGGGCAATGAGGCCCTTTATGGGTTCGCTGCCGACGCGCCCATACCTCTGTTCCCCGTTCCCACCGGGCCAGGCTTCCCCGTGCTCGACACGAACGGCGTTCGGTTCCTCGCCCAGGTGCGTAACTGGCTCCGGACGAACCTCCCGGCGACGTCCTGGGACGAGGAGAAGGTGGAGTTCCGGGTGGAACAGCCGACGGCGAACCGACCGCCCGTGGCCCGGTTCACGTTCTCACCCGCGAGCCCAGAAGTCGGCGCTACAGTACGATTCGATGCTTCTGGTAGTTATGACCCCGACGGCACCGTTGTCCAGTACATTTGGAACTTCGGCGATGGGGCGACCGGAACCGGGAAGATCGTAACCCATGCCTACGGGGCGCCGGGCGCATACACTGTGCGGCTTACGGTCCGCGACGATGACGGCGCCGCGGACACCGGGACAGCGACGGTCACGGTGAGATCTGCGCCGGGGCCTGGCCCTGGCCCATTGCCAGGCATGCCGGAGCTGGACAAAGCTGGGATCTACGTCTGGGGCGATCCACAAGATCACTGGCACATCACGGTCTACGCCCCCCCTGAGTGGACCTCCGCCCGCAAGTTCGAGGTGACCATCGAGGCTACGGCCAGGCTCAACCTCCTTTCCGTGTCGAGCGGGGCCCCCAGTCCGATGGCCTCGGCCACCCAGATCTCCTGGAACGGCTCCGTATCGCCCGGCACCTGGCACGACCTGTCCTTCGATATCCAGGGGACTTACATGCAGTTGACCCTTTATCTCGACACCGACGGTGACGGTGTGGCTAGACCAACTCGTCGAGCGGATAGAAAGAGGATCGTTTACGTGAGATCCTGCAAACTCAATCCCCCTAGCAATCCGTTCGTGATCATTGCTCCCAGGGGAATGGATGTGTTGCTCCCCTCGCAGAACTTCTACATCGGCTACTGCTTGAGTGGTGCGTTCCCCCGGTGCACGGTGGTCAAGTGGACCATCGAGGGCCGCGAAGAGAACGCTGGCTGCCGGTAGCCTGGCCGAGGGGCAGAAGGCCGAAAGAGGGGGCCATTTGGCCCCCTCTTTCGGTTGACGCTCGAGGCGCCGGGAATCTATAATGGTTCTGCATCGAGGAGTAATGTCCTGGAGATCCGAGGTTTTAAGAGCTTCCGAACGAGGGGGTAATTACATGGTTGCAAAGCGGGTGCTAAATTTTTTTGTCGTCGTCCTGGGGGTAGGGGTCGCCCTGCTGGCACAGCCCGAGGTGCACGGGTCTTTTGAGGCCACGGTGCAGCTCCTGCCCACTCAGAAACTCTATTTCGCCGAACTCGAACTCACTACTACGCTTGCAGGGTGGGGAATTACCTCGGAGTCTAAGTTCTACAGCACGGGTTGGAAGTATCAGAACTTCTATGTCTCGGGGGACTTTGGACCTCTCGAGGTGTGGGGGAAGGTATATTTCCACGCCCAGGACGTTCGCTACCAAAAATCTTGGATCAATTTCGAGATACCCCTCACCGGCGAAGATAACTACCTCCGCCTGAGCGTCAATCATTGGGCGAGCGTTAATGATTACTTCTCCAGCGATGTGGGCCGGTTCGGCCCCTGGCCCTGTTCGGTGTGGTGGGAGAATCTCCTTCCCTGGGACGAGAAGGAGATTCCCTACGAAGGCGAGAAGCTTTGCGTCCAGGGTCCGGTGGTCAGCTACTGGCCCACGAGCCCCACCACTTACGTCACGTTGAACGTGGGCGCCCCTTATCCCGAGCCCCGCTTCTTGGTATACATCAGTGGTGATGCCCTCACCGCGCTCAAAGCCGAGCTCGGCCCTAACTTCTGGGAGGGCCTCGTGGGGAAGACGATCTGCGCCTGCGGTAAGATCAAATCCTATGGGGACAACCCTGAGATCGCGTATACCGACGCCGAGGACGTAGAGGGCTTCGAAGTGGGTACCTGCTGCGCCGAACCCAACGCCGGGCTGGGGCCGCTGATGATCTATCGGGGAAAGGTCGTGTGGGACCTTATCACTCTCACCGTCGATTTCTTCGATTGCTGTGAGGGCATTGCGTTCAAAAAGCTCGAATTGGAAATCGGGGATATGGTCGGCTGTTGCGGCTTCCTCTGGAACGCCGGTCTGAGTTTCACGAAGTGCCACGGCTTCGAAGAGGTCTACGTCAACTTTAAGGAACTCTCCTTTCCCTGCTGTGACATCACCTTTGAGGCCAACGTGGTCTTCACCGTTGAGGGAAAATCCGTCTCCATCAAGCCCAATTGGCAGGGGCTCGTTACCGGCTGTGTCGAGGTCTACGGCGACGTCCAGTGGAGCGATAATACGCTCCAGGGGTTTGAACTTTACGGCTTCGCCATCGAGTGCGACCTCGACGTGGTAAGTATCCGCAGCGTAACGGCTTTCGATCCGGATAAGGTCGAGGGCCTCACCGACGTTTCCTTCTACAGCGGCGAGTTCGAGTACCTGGGCTTAGAGTACACGGGAAGTGGCTGTTGTGGTGGTGACCTCACCTTCACCAGCGAATTCTGGTTCGGAAGCGGTGGCGTACTCTTCGACCTTCAGCGAACACGTTTAAACCTGGAATTCCCGATCTACGAAGGCTTCACTGTTACCCTCAAAGGTCAGTGGGATTTCTCCGAGTCCTCGCCCCTCGATTGGTTCGATATCGGCTGGAAAGTAGAGTTCTAACACCCCGTCTTCCCGAGCACGGAGAGAGCGGCGGTAGGTTCCGCCGCTTTTCCCTCTTTCTTATCCATGCTCCTCCCAAATGTGCTCCTGGACGTTTAACTTCGAACTAAGTTGCGAACGGTGCGGAGGTTCACCACGTCGGCCTCTTCTCCGTCGAGCTCCCCTTTGGGGGTCTCTAGGATGAAGGGGAGAGCTCGCAGCGCGGGATGGTTCACCACCAGCCGGAAACCATCCAGCCCGATCTCGCCGCGGCCGATATGGGCATGACGGTCCTTGTGAGAATCGAACGGGTGGACGGAGTCGTTCAGGTGCACGAGCCACAGGCGCTCCAGCCCGATGATCCTGTCCAGCTCCGCGATCGTCTCGTCGAACCCCTCGGGGGTGCGGAGTTCGTACCCTGAGGCGAACGCGTGACAAGTATCGAAGCAGATCCCAATGCGTTCACCGCCTCCTGCCCTCTCGATGATCTCCGCGAGCTCCTCGAACCTCTTCCCCACGGTGTCGCCGGCACCGGCGGTGAGCTCGAGCATCAAGCGCACATCGGGGAATTGTCTCCATTCCGGCGATTCTTGGAGTCGCACCAGTGCTTCCACAACCTTCGCAATGCCCCGCTCCAGGCCCTTTCCCTTATGGGACCCAAGGTGCGTCACCACATCGTCTATTCCCAGCTCTCCCGCCCGCTGTACCTCTTCCCGCAGTGACATCAGAGACTTTTCCCACAGCCCTTCGTCTGGGCTCGCGAGGTTCAACAGGTAGGAGGTGTGGATCACGAAGTACCGCACCCCTGAATTTTCCCAGCGTTCCTGAAAAGCCCCGGCCTCTTCCGGGTCCAAGGGCTTCATTTTCCAAGAGCGAGCGGAGTGGGAGAAGATCTGTACCGCGTTTATCCCGAGGCGCTCCGATTCGTCGATTACCGCCGGGAATCCCTTTCCGATGGAAAGGTGACACCCCAACAGGAGCCGATCACACATCACTGATCACCCATCGCCGTAACTCACGCGTTCCGACCGCAGCAATGCTTGTACTTCTTCCCCGAGCCGCAGGGACAGGGATCGTTCCGCCCCACCTTCTTCCGAGCCTTCGCCACCGTGGCGGTCGCGACTCCCCTCGCCGGCCCGGTGGCGGCAGTCGAGGCCACGGGATGAGGTGTCACGGGCCGTGTGGCCTGGCCCCGTGCTCTCCCAGTGGGAACCGCTGGCGCCTCCCGGATCACGAGCCGCGGCGAGAGCAGGAAGCGCACCACCTGCTCCTCGGCCCGGAGGATCATCTCCTGGAAGAGGCGGTGGGCCTCGCGCTTGAACTCGATCAGGGGATCCCTTCCCCCGTAGGCTCGGAGGTGTATTCCCTCCCGCAGATCGTCGAGCTCCAAGAGGTGTTGGCGCCAGTTCTCATCGACCGTGCGCAAGATCACGAGCCGCGCCAGGGTCGGGAAGTGTGGCGCGAGCCGCTCCCGCTGGGACTCGAGCTGCGCCCGCAGGAGCTCCCGTACACGCCCCACGAGGTCCTCGTAGTCGTCCACGCTCGCCAGCTCTTCGGGTGACGGCGGCGCGACGAGGACCTGGGAGAGTTCCCGAGAGAGACCCTTTAGGTCCCACTCGCTGGGATCTGCATTCTTCGTAACGTGGCGGGAACAAGCGATCTCCGCGTACTCGGCGACTATTTCCTCCAGATACTGGAAGAGCTCGGTGTTATCGGGCTCTTCACCCGGGCTTGGCAGCAGGAAGCGTTCCCGGATGGCGTAGATCGCCTCCCGCTGCTTGGCCATGATAGCGTCGTACTCCAGGAGGCGCTTTCGGATCTCAAAGTTCCGTTCTTCCACGCGCTTCTGAGCCCGGCGGATGGCGGAGGTGAGCAGCTCGTGTTCGATGGCCTCTCCCTCCTTCACCCCGAGCCTGTCCATGAGGTTCCCCAGGCGCTCTCCGCCGAAGATGCGCAGGAGGTCATCCTCCAGGGAGAGGAAGAATTGGGCTGAGCCAGGGTCTCCCTGGCGGCCGGCACGGCCGGCCAGCTGATCGTCGATCCGGCGTGCCTCATGGCGCTGGCAGCCGATGACGTGGAGCCCGCCCTCGTAGATCTGATCCCGCCACTCCTCCTCCCGGAACGGCCTCCCCGTCTCCTGGCACCACTTCTTTATCTGAGAGAGGGCCCAGCGGGCGTATGGGGTGTGGGGCTCGACCTTCCGCACGATCTTCGCCCTCTCCTCCTCGGCACCCTTCCTGTATTCCTCGAGGAGCTCACGGTATCGCTCCGGCTCCTCGTTCGGATCGGCCTCTTGGCGGGCGCGGTACTCGGGGTTCCCGCCCAACAGGATGTCGGTCCCGCGGCCGGCCATGTTGGTGGCGATGGTGATGGCCCCGTAACGGCCGGCCTGGGCCACGATCATCGCCTCCTTCTCGTGGTACTTGGCGTTCAAGACCTGGTGAGGGAGACCCCGTTTCTTCAGGAGCTTCGAGAGGAACTCGGAGTCCTCGATGGAAGTGGTACCGATCAGGACCGGGCGCCCCTCTCTATGGAGCCGTTCCACCTCTTTGGCCACGGCCTCGAACTTGGCCTTTCTGGTGCGGTAGATCACGTCGGGGAAGTGCTTGCGGATCAGGGGACGGTTGGTGGGGATTACTACCACGTCCAGGCCATAGATTTCCTTGAATTCCTGTTCCTCGGTCTTCGCCGTACCGGTCATCCCGGCGATCCCCTTGTAGAGCTTGAAGTAGTGCTGGAGCGTGATCTGGGCCAGGGTCTGATGTTCGCGGCGGATGGGGACTCCCTCCTTGGCTTCGATGGCCTGGTGAAGCCCGCCGGAGTAGCGGCGATCGGGCATAAGGCGGCCGGTGAACTCGTCCACGATGATGACCCGGCCTTCCTTGACGATGTAGTCGCGGTCACGCTTGAAGAAGACCCGTGCTCGGAGGGCCGTCTCCAGGTAATACCGGGCCATAGTGGCCCGGGGATCGGCAAGGTTGTCGAACTTCAATAGCTTCTCCGCCTTCTCTATCCCCTTATCGGTGAGCGCGAGGAGCTTGCGCTCCTCGTCCACGGTGAAGTCCTCCCCTTCCTTGAACAGGCGCGCGATCTTGGCGAATTCGCGGTACATCCGGGCGGTGTCCTCGGTAGGGCCGGAGATGATGAGCGGAGTCCGTGCCTCGTCGATCAAGATGTAGTCGATCTCGTCGATGATGGCGTAGTCCAGCGGCCCCTGGACCTTCTGGTCACGCGAGAGCACCATGTGGTCCCGGAGGTAGTCGAACCCGAACTGAGCGTTCGTCCCGTACACGATGTCGCACTGGTACGCCTTCTTCCGCTCCTCGGTAGGGGTATCCTCCTGGAGGAGGCCCACGGTGAGGCCCAGGAACTCGTACACTGGCCCCATCCAGTGGCGATCGCGTTTGGCGAGGTAGTCGTTCACGGTGACGATGTGGACCTTGCCCACGAGGGCGTTGAGGTAAGCGGGCATGGTGGCGACGAGGGTCTTCCCCTCGCCCGTCTTCATCTCCGCGATCCGGCGTTGATGGAGGACGATCCCCCCCAGGACCTGGACGTCATAGGGATAGAGGCCGATAGTGCGTTTGGCCGTCTCCCGCACCACGGCGAACGCCTCGGGGAGGATGTCGTCCGTAGTCTCGCCGGCCGCGAGCCTCTCCCTGAAGCGCTCGGTCTGGGCCTGGAGGTCTCCGTCGGAGAGCTTCCGCGCCCACTCGGCGCGGGCGTTCACTTCCTTGAGGATCGGCATCAGGCGTTTCAGCTTCTGTTCGTTGCTCTGGCCGAGAAGAGTCTCGGCTATCTTCTTCAGCTTCAGCATACGGGTTCACTCTAAATCCGGGCTCGGAACCTTTCAAGGGAAGATCCCGGAGGCCCCCGGAGAACTTCATCCTCCCTTCATAAACCTAACGAGTCGCGGCGCAATTTGGTGGCCCACCTCCACGTGAGCTCCGCGGGGATGCCTTGCCGGGAGAAGAGCTCGACAAGCTCCCGGGCCAAATCCACGAAGAACTCGTCCTCGAGGGCATATTCCAACCCATAAGTGCGGTATAGGTCACGCACACGCCAGGGATAGTTCATCCGGTCGATGATCACCCGGTCCACAGCTCCGGCGAGCATTTCGACGAGCATCTCAGGGAGCATGGGCAGAAGCGGTCCCACGAATGCGTAGGTCCTGAGGCCAGCACGCTTGAGTTCCCTCAGGGCCCTTATCCGAAGGGAGATCGCCGGGGCCCGCGGCTCGAAGATCTCCCGGATCTTCTCCGAATCCGTGGTGACCGTGAACCCCACCTCGGCGCCGAGTTCCCGGAGCAATTCCGCGTCCCGCAGTACGAGGGGAGACTTCGTCAAGATGCGGATCTCGAACCGCTCCGCCGCGGGATATCCATCGAGAAAAGCCTCGAGGATGTGGCGGGTCAACTGGAGCTCTCGCTCCACGGGCTGGTACGGGTCGGTGGAGATCCCGATCACGACCTTACCCGGTTGGGCTCGGCGGAGTTCCCGTTGCAGAAGCTCCGCCGCGTTGATCTTGGCCTCCACGAACTCTCCCCAGGGCATTCCCCTCGTCCGGATATGGGGCATCCGGGCGACGTAACAATAGCGACACCCGTGGACGCAGCCCACGTAGGGGTTGAGGGAGTAGTCGACCCCCGGGATCTTGGAGGGGGTGAGGATGCTCTTCGCCGCCACCGGTGTTACACGCATCGCCTCATGATAATGGATGGCCCATGGACTTGGCGGATGTTCCCGGGTCTCCTAAAGTTTTCCCGAGATGAGCTGGGGGAGCATCGCCATCCTGATATTGGTTATCGTCTTGGCAGGGATCATCCTCACCTCACCCCCGGAGGAGATCCCGGGGGCCGGAAGGTTCGCGATTGTGGGGGAGCGTGCGCCCGAGTTCACCCTGGCGGGGACGGAGGGCACATGGAGCTTACGCGACCATCTGGGAAAGCCCCTCATCATCGCCTTCTGGACTACCTGGTGCGACGCCTGCAGGGGGGATCTCGATATCTTGGAGGAATTTCACGTCCACTACGGCGACCGATTCGAGGTGGTGAGCGTGTGTCCCGAGTACTGGTCCCGCGTGCCGGACGTCCTCCGGGAACACCCCGTGGACTTCCCAGTCCTCTACGATCCCGGGGAGCGGGTCACACGGGAATACGAGCGTCTGGACCACATGCGGTACCCGTTCACGGTGTTCGTGGACGGGGAGGGCCGGGTCAGCTGCGTCTGGGCCTACGCCCTCCGCGACCTGGGACAGCTTTTGAAACTTGTCAGCAGGTGTGGTTTGATGTGACGGCTTATTTGTCCAAAGAGGGGGCTCCCCCCAGGTAGGCCACGGCCTCGATCTCCACCCGGGCACCCTTGGGGAGCTCCTTGACCGCCACGCAGGCCCGGGCCGGGGGCTCGAGGTCGAAGTAGCTTCCGTAGACTTCGTTCACCGCGGCGAAGTCGCTCATGTCCACCAGGTAGATCGTCACCTTGACGAGGTCCGTGAGGCTCGCCCCGGCGGCGGCCAGGACCCGTTTCAGGTTCTCCAAGGCCTGGCGCGCCTGGTCCTCGATTCCCCCAGCGACGAGTTCCCCTTCAGGGTCGATGGGGATCTGCCCCGAGACGAACAGGAAATCCCCCGCGCGGATCGCGGGGGAATAAGGTCCAGCGGTAGAGATGTCGGATCCGGTGATCGCTTTCCTCATCTCAGGTCCACATCAACCGAGCGGTCTCCGCCCCGTCCCCGTGGCGAGGACCCATCTTCAGGACCCGGGTATAGCCGCCCGGACGGTCCTTGTAGCGCGGCCCGATTTCCTCAAACAGCTTCGTTGTGGCCTCCTTGTCCTGGAGCACGGCGAACGCCATGCGCCGTGCCGCTTGGTCTCCCCGCTTGGCCCAGGTGACGAGCCGCTCCACCAACTGCTGGGTGGCCTTCGCCCGGGCCGGGGTGGTATCGACCTTTCCGTGGATGATCAGGGCCTTGGCTTGATTTTTGAGCACCGCCTCGCGGCGGGACTTCTCCATGGAGAGCTTTTTCACCTTACGCCGGTGCCGCATCTTGGGCCTCCTTCTCGGAGCGGAGTCGGTAGCCCATCTCCTTTAACTTCTCCTCCACCTTCTCCAGGGTCTTCTCGCCGAAGCCGTGGATATCGAGGAGTTCCTCCTTAGTGCGGGAGAGGAGGTCCTTGAGGGTGATGACCCCCGCCTCCTTGAGGAGGTTGCAGGCCCGGGCTTCGAACCCAAGCTCGGTGAGGGGCTTCTCCAGCTCCTCGGGAAGCTCCTCCCCGGGCGCTTCCTCCACAGCCTCTTCCACCGTGCCCTGAGAGAGGCGGGCGAGGTGCTCTTGGAAGATGGACACCGCTTCCTCCAGTGCTTCCTTTGGGGTGACCGAACCGTTCGTCCAGATCTCTAATATCAGACGTTCATAGCCGGATCTCCCGCCGACACGCGTCTCCTCCACCTGAAAGTTCACCTTCTCGATGGGGGAGAAATCGGAGTCAATGGGAATCAAGGTGACCGGGGCATCTTCGCGCTTGTTATCGTCGGCCGAGCGGAAGCCACGGCCCACTTCCACCTCCATCTCCACCTCGAGCTGCCCGTCCTCGTTCAGGGTGGCGATGTAGTGGTCGGGGTTCACGATCTCAACGCCGTTGGGGGCCTCGATGTCCTTGGCGCGGACCTCCCCCGGTCCCTGCACGTTCAGGTAAAGCCGACGAAGCTCGTCCCCGTCCACGCGAATGGCGAGGCCCCGGATGTTGAGGATGATATTGAGGAGATCCTCCCGGACTCCCTCGATAGTGTCGTATTCATGATATTTGCCGGCGAACGAGACCCGGACCACGGCGGCGCCGGGGATGGAGGAGAGAAGGATCCTCCGGAGGGAATTCCCCAACGTGGTGGCGTAACCCCGTTCCAGAGGCTCCACCACCAGGCGCCCGTAGCGGTCGTCGTGCTCCTCCCAGGCGATCTTCTCCGGATAGATGAACTCCATCATCACCTCGAATAGAACTCCACGATCAGGTTCGTATCGACGGACTTGTCGAGGTCCTCCTCACCGGGCTCGGAATTCACCTGGATCCTCAAGTTCTCGAGATCCAGGCTGAGCCAGCTCGGGACGTTACGCTTCTCCGCCGCTTCCTTGATGAGCTCGCGGAGCTTGTCCTTGGACTGGGGCTTCACCTCGATCACGTCCCCGGGCTCCACACGGTAGGAGGGGATGTCGGTGACACGCCCGTTCACGAGGAAGTGACCGTGGGAGACGAGCTGCCGCGCCTGGGCCCGGGAATCAGCGAAGCCCGCGCGGTACACCACGTTGTCGAGTCTCTCCTCGAGGATCTTGAGGAGTGCCGTGCCGGTCCGCCCTTTCACCTTCTGAGCCTCTTCCACGTAACGGCGGAACTGTTCCTCCCGAACGCCATAGATCCGCTTCAACTTCTGCTTCTCCCGCAGACGGATGGCGTACCCGGTGAGGCGGCGGCGATAACGGCCATGCTGTCCCGGCGGGTAGGACCGCCGGTTCATGGCACACTTATCGGAATAACACCGATCCCCCTTGAGGAAGAGTTTCGTCCCTTCCCTGCGGCAGAGCTTGCATCTGGGTCCCGTGTACCTACCCATATCCCTTTCCTCCCTAGCTATGGGGCGTGGGGGTCACGTTCTTGACCTCTTCCACCTGGATCCCCGCGGATTTCAACGTCTGAATCACGGCCTGCCGCCCGGGGCCGGCCCCGTTCACGGTCACGATCACTGATTTTATTCCAAATTCCTTCATCTCCTTGACCAAGGCCTGGCAGGCGACCTGGGCCGCGTAGGGCGTGCCCTTACGCGAGCCGGAGAAACCCACCGTTCCCGGGGATTTCCAGGTGACCACGTTCCCATCCAAGTCCGTAAGCGTCAGGATCGTGTTGTTAAAGGTGGAGTGAATATGTACCCGTGCCCTTTCGAGCTTTATTGACTTTTTCTTGCGCCGTGTGGCTCGTCTCGCCATGGCTACTTCCTCTTCCTGCGTCCGGCCTTATCGGGACGAGGACCCTTCCAGGTGCGGGCGTTGGAGCGGGTACGCTGCCCCCGGACGGGCAATCCCACCCGGTGACGGATCCCCCGGTAACAGTTGATGTCGATGAGGCGCTTTATGTTCATCTGGATCTCGCGACGGAGGTCACCCTCGACCTTGTATTCTTCCACCGCCCGCTGGAGGGCAGCCACCTCTTGGTCGGTGAGGTCGATCACCCTCTTGGCGGGATCGATCCCGGTCCTCTCCAAGATTTCCTTCGCTCGGGAGCGGCCGATCCCGTAGATGTAGGTGAGGGCAATGTCGACCCGCTTCTTCGCCGGTAGGTTAACGCCCGCGATCCGTGCCATCGGTCCTCCTCCTCATTTTTGCCTCTGCTTGTGCTTGGGGTTCACACAGATGACCCACAGCCGTCCGTGGCGGCGGACCACCCTACACTTCTCACATCTCGGCTTTACGGAGCTCCGTACCTTCATGTCCTGTCACCCCTCGCGGTAGACGATTCTGCCACGGTTCAAGTCATAAGGAGTAAACTCCACCACAACCCTGTCCCCTACCACGACCTTGATGAAGTGTTTGCGCATCTTTCCCGAGATCACACATAACGCTACATGTCCATTATCGAGACGCACTCGAAACATGGAATCCGGCAACGCCTCGATTACTTCGCCGCGCATGCGGATAAGGTCTTTCTTCGGCAAAACTCCTCCCAAATCCAACCCGTCAGGACCCGTGGTCCTTCTGAGGTGATGGCCACCATCTCCTCATAATGTACCGCTAGGCTCCCCGACCGTGTGACCGCAGTCCAGCCGTCCTCTTTAGTCCGCAGGGGAAGGTCATCCCCTTTAACCATGGGTTCAATGCACAGGACCATCCCCGCCCGAAGAACCGGTCCCCGACCCGGGGGGCCGAAGTTCAACACCTTCGGATCTTCGTGGAGTTCCCGGCCGATGCCGTGGCCGGTGTATTCCTTGACCACGTGATAGCCCGCCTCGCGGACCAGCGAATTTATGGTATGGGACAAATCCGAGAGACGGCGCCCAATGGTAGCAAGTCCAATTGCTCTCTTCAAGGCCTCGCGCCCGACCTCCATCATCCGCGCGGCCTCTGGAGAAATTTCCCCGATCCCCAGGGTAATGGCCGCGTCCGCATAATAGCCCTTACGCACGAATCCGAGGTCTAAGGAGAGGACATCACCCTCCTGGAGGACCCGCCCCTCGGAGGGGATACCATGGACCACCTCCTCGTTCAGGGAGGCACACAGCACCGCGGGGTAAGGGACTTTGTGGAGCTCGTCAACATAGCCCTTGAAGGCCGATCTGGCCCCGGCCTCACGGATCCTCTTCGCCGCCAGGCGTTCCAACGCCGCAGTGGTCGTTCCGGGGACAGCTTTCAGTGCGAGTTCAACCAGGATCTCGCGGAGGATACCGGCGTTCTCGGCCATGAGCTCGATCTCTTTCTCGGTCTTGAGGACGATCATCCCCGCAGCACCTCCGCCACTTTCCGGAATATCTCATCGGGGGAGAGGGAGGCGTCCACGCGCCTGAGAAGCCCTTTCTTCTCATAGTAACCAACGAGGGGCGCCGACTGCTCGAGGTAGACCCGGAAGCGGTTCCTGATCACCTCTTCTCTGTCGTCGGGGCGCTGGTAAAGTTCACCGCCACAGCGGTCACACTTCCCCGGGACCCCGGGGGGCTGAGTGAGGAGGTTGTAGTTGGCGCCGCACTGTTTGCACACGCGGCGGGCCGAGAGCCGGCGCACTACCTCCTCCTCGGGGAGGTCGAGGTAGACCACGAGGTGCACGGGGAGGATCCTCTCCAATCCCTCCGCCTGGGCGATGGTGCGGGGAAAGCCGTCGAATAGGAACCCATCGGTCTCCCCATCCACCCGCTCCTGGACCATTCCCAGGATCACCTCGTCCGGGACGAGCTCCCCTCGATCCATGTAGTCCTCGGCGAGCTTGCCGAGCTTCGAGCCTCTCGCGACCTCCTCCCTGAGGATGTCCCCGGTAGAGAGATGCACGAGCCCGAATTCTTCCACGAGGCGCGCCGCGAGGGTCCCCTTTCCGGCTCCAGGGGGGCCGAGTAGGACCAGGTTCACCGCCGCCTCCCCAAGAAGGCCGCCCCGGCCCCCTTGATGAGGGACTCGTAGTGGTGCATAACCAGGTGGGCTTCGATTTGCATGATGGTGTCGATCCCCACGCCCACCACGATGAGGAGGGAGGTCCCTCCCAGCCAGAGCAGGGTCCCCGCGCCTACGCCGCTCACCGCGCCGACGACATAGGGGAGGATGGCAATAGCGGTGAGGAAAAGCGCGCCCACGAGCAAGATCCGATTGCTAACCTCCTGGAGATAGGTGGCCGTGGGATTCCCGGGGCGCACCCCGGGGATGAAGCCTCCGGCATCCCGCAAGTTCTTCGCGATATCGTTCGGGTCGAAGATGATGGAGGCATAGAAGTAAGCGAAGAAAATGATGAGAAGTGCGTAAAGTCCGAGGTAGATGGGATGCGGAGGCGTGAAGAAACGCGCGTAGGGCTCGGTTACGGGCACCGCGCGCAGGACCACTGAGGGAAGCTGCAGGACCGCCAGGGCGAAGATGATGGGAATGACACCACCCTGGTTCACCCGAATGGGGAGCTGGGCGGTGTGGCCACCGTAGATGCGGCGGCCCGCGGTTCTCTTCGCGTACTGGACAGTGAGCTTCCGCTGACCCTGTTGGAGGATCGAGGCCGCGGCGATCATCGCCACGAACAACGCCAGGAAGACGATTAACCAGAGCGGGCTCAGCTCGCCGGCACTGATGTCGGCGAAGAGTTGGCCGATGTAGGCGGGATACCGGGCGATGATTCCCGCCATGATGATCATGGAAATCCCGTTTCCGATCCCGTTCTCGGTGATGCGTTCGCCCATCCACATCAGGAATATAGAGCCCGTGGTCATCCCGATGATGGCGTTGATGAAGAAGAGGGGACTGGGCGTGGCGGCACCGGCGTTCACGGCGAGCATGGCATAGCCGACGGACATGATGGCCGCCATCCCCACCGTGCCCCAGCGGGTGTACTTGGTGAGGATCTTCCGGCCTTCACGCCCTTGCTGCTGCAGTTCCTTGAGTTTGGGAAATACGGCGACGAGCAGCGACATAATAATGGAAACGTTGATGTAGGGGATCACCCCTAGGGCGAAAAGCGAGAACTGCCGCAGACCCCCGCCGGTGAACATGCTCAGGAATTGGAAGAAACCGCCCCACATCCGGGAGAGGGCCTCGGCGAAGAACTTGGCGTCCACCCCCGGGACAGGAATATGGACGCCGATCCTGAAGACGAGGAGCATGAACAAGGTGTAGAGGATCCGCTGTCTCAGCTCGGGAACGGCGAATACCCCGCGTATTCGCTCGAACAACTAGACCTCCTCGGCCTTTCCCCCGGCGGCCTCGATCTTCTCCACCGCCTGCTTGGAGAACTTATGGGCCCGAACGGTGAGGGCCTTGGTGAGCTCACCGTCCCCGAGGACCTTGAGACCATCCTTGAGGTCCTTCACGATCCCTCGTTCCACAAGTACCTCCGGGGTCACCTGGTCGCCGGCCTCGAAGTACTTCTCCAGGGTACCCACGTTGACGATGGCGTACTCGATCCGGAGGGGGTTTTTGAACCCCCGCTTGGGGAAGCGCATCCAGAAGGGGGTCTGGCCGCCCTCGAACGTGGGGCGCACCCCGCCCCCGGAGCGGGACTTCTGGCCCTTGGTGCCTCGGGTGGACTCGTGGCCACCGTGGCCGGAACCGTGGCCGCGGCCGATGCGCTTCGTACGCTTCACCGCGCCCGGAGTGTGCCGTAGGTTATGCAGTCCCTGCATCTTCGCCCTCCGTATCCTTCTCCTCGGGCTCCACTCCCAGGATCTCCTCCACCTGTTTGTCCCGGATCTCGGCCACCTTCTCCGGGGTGCGCAGTCGGGAAAGCCCGTCGATGGTGGCACGGGCCAGGTTGAGAGGGTTGGTGGAGCCCAGGGCCTTGGTGAGGATGTCACGTATTCCCGCGGCCCGGCACACCGCCCCCACCGTCCGTCCGGCGATCACCCCGGTGCCGGGGTAGGCGGGTTTGAGAAGCACCCGGGCGGCCTTGAACTCGCCGATGATCTCGTGGGGGATGGTCCCCTCAACCACCGGGACCTCCACCAGGTTCCGCAGGGCATCCCGGATTCCCTGCTGGATTGCCTGGGGGATCTCGATGGACTTCCCGATCCCCACGCCCACGTGGCCCTGGCCGTCACCGGCCACCACCACCACGCGGAATTTCATACGCTTTCCGCCCTTGGTGACCTTCCCCACGCGGCGGATCTCGATCACTTCGTTGATGACCCTCTGTGGCTCCACCGTTATTTGCCTCGCCATCAGAATTCCAACCCCTCCTCCCTAGCGGCCTCGGCCAAAGCCTTGACCTTGCCGTGGTAGGGATAGCCACCCCGGTCGAACACCACCCTCCTGATCCCCTTCTCCAGGGCCCGCCGCGCGATGAGCTTCCCCACCTCTCGAGCAGCTTCGACGTTGTCGGAATTTATCCGCTCGCGGAGCTCGGGGTCCAGGGTAGAGGCCGCCACCAGTGTGCGGCTTCCCTGGGGCGGGGAGTCGTCGATAATCTGAGCGTAGATGTGCCGGAGCGACTTGAACACGAACAGCCGCGGCCGTTCCGGCGTTCCCGAGACCTTCTTCCGGACACGCCGGTGCCGAATCTTCCTGCGCTCGTTGCGACTCAAGCCCCGCGTCTTCATCCTGCCTTCACCCCGGCTTTCCCCGGCTTCTTTATCACGACCTCGTCGGCATAGCGGATGCCCTTCCCGTGGTAGGGATCTGGCGGCCGGAACTTGCGGATGTCCGCTGCCACCTGGCCCACTCGCTGCTTGTCGATCCCACGCACGACGATGGTGTTGTTATCTGGAACCTCGATCTCCACGTCCTCAGGGACGGGGAACTTGACCGGGTGGGAGAAGCCGAGCTCCATCACCAAGGTCTTCCCCTCCATCCGGGCCCTGTAGCCAAGCCCCTGGATGAGGAGACGCTGCTCCCACTTTTCCTTCACCCCGTGAACCATGTTGGCGATGAGGGCCCGGTAGAGGCCGTGGCGAGCCCGGAAGACGGCGCGATCGCCCTTACGGTGGACCCGGACCTCGCCGTCCGCCACCTCAATCTCCACGAACTCCGGTTCGTAGCGGGTCTCGAGCTTCCCCAGGGGGCCCTCGACGATCACGTGGTCGCCCTCGACCTTCACCTTCACCCCCTCGGGAATGGATATCGGCCGCTTCCCTATCTTGGACATCTTCTCACCTCACCAGACCTCGCAGATGAGCTCACCGCCGATATGGCGCTTGCGCGCCTCCCTGTCGGTCATCACCCCTTGAGAGGTGGAGAGGATGGCGACTCCCAGCCCGGAACGCACGGGCACGATCTCGTCCGCCCCCACGTAGACCCGCCGGGACGGTTTCGACACCCGGCGGAGCCCCGTGATGGCGGGGATCCACTTCCTCGTCCCCTCCCGTTTGTACTTGAGGACGATCCGCAGCACGGGGTAGGAGCCGGCGTCCATCACCTCGTAATCCTGGATGAAGCCCTCCTCCTTCAGGATCCTGGCGATGGCCTCGAGCATCTTGGAGGACGGTATCTCCACCGATTCCTTCCGACGCATGATGGCGTTGCGGATGCGCGCGAGCATGTCGGCAATCGGGTCGTTGACCATCGTCCTCACCTCGCTCACCAACTCGCCTTCCTCACCCCGGGGATCTCCCCTTCCAGGGCCATCTTGCGGAAGCAGAGCCGACAGATCCCGAAGTCGCGAATGTAGCCCCGCGGCCGGCCACAGAGCCTACACCGGTTCCGCCGGCGCACCTCGAACTTCGGCGGCCTCTTCGCTTTCTCTATCAGCGCTTTCCTCGCCATTTTCCCTCCTCAGTTCTCCCGGAAGGGGCAACCCAAGGCCTTCAACAGGGCATAGGCCTCCCGGTCGGTCTCCGCCGTGGTGACGATGATGATGTCCATGCCCTGGGGCTGAACCACGTCGTCGTAGGAGACCTCGGGGAAGGCCAGCTGATCCGGGATCCCCAGGGAGTAGTTACCCCGGCCGTCGAAGGAGTCCGGGGAGACACCCTTGAAGTCGCGCAGCCCCGGCAGGACCACGTTGAAGAGCTTGTTTAAGAACTCGTACGCCCGCTCCCCCCGCAGGGTCACCTTGCACCCGATGGGATCGCCTTTCCGGATTTTGAAGTCCGAGATAGAACGCTTGGCCCGGGTCACCACCGGCCACTGACCGGCGATTTGGGCCAGGTTCTTCATCGCCCCCTCGAGGACCTTGGGATCGTCGTGTTTGCCAACCCCCATATTGATCACGACCTTCTCTATCTCGGGCACCTGGAGGATGTTCTTGTACCCGAGCCCCTTCATAAGTTGTGGCACGGTCTCCTTCTTGTACTTTTCCAACAGCATCTTCAGTCGAAGGCGGCCTTGCAGTGCTTACACTGCCGCCTCTTCCTCCCCTCGACGAAGGTATAGCCGATACGCGTCGGAATCCCGCACTCCGGGCAAATTACCTTCACATTGGAAACGTGGATGGGCGCCTCGCGCTTGATGATCCCGGGCTCGCGGATGGTGAGGGTGGGCCGCTGGTGTTTGGTGATGATATTCACCCCTTCCACCAGCACCCGGTGATCATCGGGGAAAACCTTGAGGACCTTCCCGATCTTCCCCTTATCGTCCCCGGCGATCACCTTGACGCGATCGCCCTTCTTGACCTTCATCAAACCACCTCCGGCGCGAGCGAGATGATACGCATCATACCGAGGTCCCGGAGCTCCCGCGCCACGGGTCCGAAGACTCGAGTCCCGATGGGCTGTAGGTTCTTATCCACCAATACCACGGCATTGTCGTCGAACCGTATATAAGAACCATCGGGACGGCGATAAGCGGCGCGGGTGCGCACGATGACACACCGAACGATGTCCCCCTTCTCCAGGTCTGCGGTGGGAACCCGCTTCTGGACGGACCCCACGATTATATCCCCGATCTTTCCCACGCGCTTCTTCCCGAGGACCTGGATACACTTTATCACTCTGGCTCCGGAGTTATCGGCGACGACGAGTTTCGTCTCCGGCCGAATCATGGTTCATCCCTCCCCTTCCTCGGCGCGTTTCAGGATCTCCACCAGCCGCCAGCGCTTGAGCCGTGAGAGGGGCCGTGTCTCCTCGATCAACACGATGTCCCCGACCCGGGCCTCCTCGCGCTCGTCGTGGACGTAGTATTTTTTTCGGCGCTTCACGTGCTTGTGGGCCCGGGGATGCTCGTAGAGTTGTTCCTCCAGGACCACGATGGTCTTCTGCATCTTATCGGAGACCACCTTTCCGATCCTTCGTTTACGCACGATTTCCCTCCCCCTGGCGCTGGAGCTCCCGCTCACGCAGGATGGTGAGCACGCGAGCGATGTCCCGCCTCGTCTTCTTTATCTCGGCTATATTCTGAAGTTGGCCCGAGGCAAGTTGGAAGCGCAGGTTCAAGAGCTTGCGCTTCCACTCCGCCACCTTCTGGCGAAGTTCCTCGTCGGATAGCTCCCGGAGTTCCCTGGCTTTCATTTCTCCTCACCCCCGAAGTGGAACCTGGTTTTCAAGCGGGTGGGGATAGGGAGCTTGGCCGAGACGAGCCGGTGGGCCTCCTTCGCCTCCTCCGGGGAGACGCCGGCGAACTCGAAGATGATCCGCCCCGGGAGCACCACGGCCACCCAACCTTCGACGTTGCCCTTCCCTTTTCCCATGCGGGATTCGGCCGGCTTCTTCGTGTAGGGTTTGTCGGGGAAGATCCGGATCCAGATCTTCCCCCGGCCGATGGCCCGGGAGAGGGCGGTACGGGCTGACTCTATTTGCTGCTGGGTGAGCCACGCGGCCTCTAGGGCTTGGATGCCGTAGTCGCCGAAGGCCACCTCGCACCCCCGGGTGGCCTTCCGCTTGAAGGCACCACGCTTGCGCTGCTGTTTGCGATATTTAGTCCGCTTTGGGAAGAGAAGAGCCATCTTATCTCACTCCTCGGCTTCGGGTTTCGTACGTTCCTTGGGAGACCAGACCTCGCCGCGGAAAACCCAGGCCTTAACCCCGATGATGCCGTACTTGGTCCAGGCCTCCGCGAGCCCATAGTCCACATCCGCGCGCAACGTGGAGAGGGGGACCCGGCCTTCCTTCATTTCCACCGAGCGGGCGATCTCCGCCCCCCCAAGTCTCCCCGAGACCCGGATCTTCACCCCTTGGGCCCCGGCGGCCATGACGCGCCGGATCGTCTCCTTCATGGCCCGATAGGGGTTGATCCGGTTCTCGATCTGGAAGGCCACGTCCTGGGCCACCAGAGGTGCCTCGAGCTCGGGCTTCTCCACCTCCAGCACCCCGATCCTCACTTCCCGGCCGGTGGATCCGGAGAGTCCCTCCTGAAGCTTTTGGATCTCGCTCCCCCCGCGCCCGATGACGACCCCGGGCCGCGCCGCGCGGATGGTGATCGCCACCCGCTCCTCCACGGCCCGCTCGATGAGGACCTCGGCGATCCCCGCGCCGCGATAGTTCTTCTTGATGTACTTCCTGATCTTCGCGTCCTCCACCACGTACTCGGGGACCTTCTTGTCGGGCGCGTACCAGTTGGAACGCCACTTACGTAGAACTCCGATGCGGAAACCGACCGGGTGAGTCTTCTGACCCATCAGTCCTCCTTCTCCGCGACAACGATGGTGATATGGCTCATGCGGCGCTGAATGATGTCCGCCCGCCCGAACGCGCGGGGCTTCAGACGCCGCATCCGGGGTCCCTCGTCCACGTAGGCCTTCATCACCCAAAGGCTGTCCTCATCCATCTCAAAGTTGTTGACGGCGTTGGCCACGGCCGAATCCAGGACCTTCTTGATGATGAGGGCGGCCTTCTTGGGCGAGAGGGCAAGGATCCGTCGGGCCTCGTCCACGTGCTTGCCCCGAATCCGGTCGATCACCAGCCGGGCCTTCTTGGGGGAGATCCGCACGAATCTGGCCCTCGCCACGGCCTCCATCGTCCCTCACCTCACTTCGGGGCCGGCGGCTTCTTCTTTTTCATGCCGCCGTGACCGCGGAAAGTCCGGGTTGGGGCGAACTCCCCCAAGCGGTGGCCGATCATGGCCTCCGTGATGTGGACCGGGATATGGGTTCTCCCGTTATGCACCTTGATGGTGAGGCCCACCATCTCGGGGATGATCATGGATGACCGGGCCCAGGTGACGATCTCCTTGATCTCGCCCCGGCGGAACTTCTCGATCTTCTTCAGGAGTTTCGGGTCGACGTAGGGTCCCTTTGCACGCGAGCGTCCCATCACTTCCTCCTCTTGATGATGAGCTTGTCGCTCGGCTTGCGGGGTTTCCGGGTCTTGCGGCCGCCTTTGGTGAGCCAACCCCACGGGGATTTCGGCGGGCGTCCCTCGCCAGTGCGTCCCTCGCCGCCACCGTGCGGGTGGTCCACGGCGTTCATCGCCACGCCCCGGACGTGTGGCCTCCACCCCAGGTGGCGCCTGCGGCCGGCCTTTCCGTGCTTCACATTCTTGTGGTCAGGGTTCGAGACCTGGCCGATGGTGGCCCAACACTCGATGTGGAACTTCCGCACTTCGCCCGAGGGGAGGCGCACGATGGCCCACTTCCCCTCTTTGGCCATGAGCTTGGCCTCCGCGCCGGCGGAACGAACCATCTTCCCCCGGCTCCCGGGGTAGAGTTCTATGTTGTGGATGGTAGTCCCCACGGGGATCGCCCGCAGGGGCATGGCGTTCCCCACTCGGGGCTCGGCCTGCTCCCCGGACATCACCATGTCGCCTACCTTGAGCCCTTCCGGGGCGAGGATGTAGCGCTTCTCGCCGTCGGCGTAATGCAACAGCGCGATCCAAGCGGTGCGGTTTGGGTCGTACTCCAGCGCCGCTACCTTGGCGGGGACCCCCGCCTTATCTTTGCGGTTGAAGTCGATGATGCGGTACATCCGCTTGTGGCCGCCCCCTCGGTGCCGGGAGGTAATGCGCCCCCGGTTGTTTCGTCCGAACCGGCGGTGCAGGGGCTCGATCAGGGACTTCTCCGGTTCTTTCTTCGTGAGCTCCGAATAGTCGGGCCACACCGCGTGACGCAGCCCCGGCGTGGCCGGCTTCCATTTTTTGAGTCCCACTCTGATCACCCCACGATTTCTATCTTGTGCCCCGGCGCCAGCTTCACGATCGCCTTCTTCCAAGACTTCGTCCGGCCATGGCGTCTGTCGAGGCGCGTGCGGCGGGGCTTCCCCTTAACCCGCATGGTCCACACCTTCTCCACCACCACCCCGAAAAGCTCCTCCACCGCCTGGCGTATTTGTGGTTTGGAGGCATCGGGGTGGACCTCGAACGTGTATTTCCCCTCTTCCATTGCCCGCCAGGACCGCTCCGTCAGCACCGGGCGGATGATGATGTCCTCAGGCGACAGCCTTGGCGCCACTTCGGACCCTCCTTTGCAACTCTTCCACGGCCTTCTGGGTCATGAGAAGCCCCTCGTGGGCGAGGACGTGCCACACCGAAAGGCCATCGGTCCTGACACACTCCACCCCCGGGATGTTGGAGAAGGACTTGTACACCGGGACCCGGTACTCATCAGTGGCGATGACCACGAGTGTCTTCTCGGGGCACCCGAGCTTCCCGAGGACCTCCGCCGCACCCTTGGTCCTGGGCCGTTCGAACCCGAAGCGGTCGATGAGGAGGAGGTTCCCCTCCCGGGCCCGGGCGGAGAGGGCCGAGATCAGGGCCTTTCGTCGCATTTTCCGGGGGAGCTCCAGGCGCCGTTTTATCGGCTTGGGACCGAAGATCACACCCCCACCCCGCCAGATGGGCGACCGGATGGAGCCGTGACGGGCGCGGCCGGTGCGTTTCTGAGGCCAGGGTTTCCGGCCCCCGCCGCGGACCTCTGCCCGGGTCTTGGTGGAGGCGGTCCACTGGCGCTGGTTATAGAGGTAGGTCCTCACCGCCCGCCAGAGGAGATCCTCATTGACCTCCGCCCCGAAGAGGTCCGTGGGGATCTCCACCTCCTCCGGTCCCGCGTCCAGATTATCCCACCGATACAGTTTCGCTTTGGGCATGGCTCTTCCTTATCAAGAGAAGTCCCTTCTTGTGTCCCGGCACGGACCCTTTGACGACCATGATGTTGTTCTCCGGGTCCACGTGGAGCACCATGAGCCGCTTCACCGTTATCCGATCGGCCCCCATATGCCCTGGCATCTTCTTCCCCTTCATGACCTTGTTGAGGCCCATGGGGCCCGAGGTGCCCGGGCGCTTTATCCACTTGTGTCCGTGAGATTTAGGCCGGTAGCTGAAGTCCCACCGCTTGATCGTCCCCTGGAATCCCCGCCCCTTGGAGGTCCCGGTGACGTCCACCACGTCCCCGGGTGCGAAGATGTCCACCTTGATCTCCTGCCCTACCTCGAACTGCCCAGGATCGTCCACCCGGACCTCGTAGAGGTGGCGGCGCGGCTCCACCCCGGCCCTCTTGAAGTGGCCAAGGAGGGGCTTCGTGATCTTCCGCTCGGGGACGGCCTCGTGTCCGAGCTGGATCGCAGCGTATCCCTCCACCTCGGGGCGGCGGACCTGCACTACCACCGAGGGCTCGACGTGGATCACCGTGGCCGGAACGGCCCGGCCCTCCTCATCGAACCACTGGGTCATTCCCACCTTGCGCCCTATCAACGCTAGCATCTTTTCCCCCTCAGAGCTTGATCTCGACGTCGATCCCCGTGGGGAGCTCGATCTCCATCAGGGCGTTTATGGTCTCGGCAGTGGGCTCGACGATGTCGATCAGGCGCTTGTGGATCTTGCGCTCAAAATGTTCCATGGAGCGCTTGTCCACGTGCGGCGAGCGCAACACCGTGTAAAGCCTCCGCTCGGTGGGAAGCGGAATCGGGCCCACGACCTTGGCGCGGGTGCTCAGCGCCCGTTCCACGATCTTCCGCACCGCGAGATCCACTAGCTCGTGATCGTAGCTCTTCAATTTGATCCTGATCTTATCCCTGGGCATCTCCGTATCCCCTACCCTTTAGGATTTCCTCGGCTAGTTTTTCGGGCACCACATGGTAATGGGTCACCCGAAGGGAACAACTCGCCCGCCCTTGGGTGAGCGAACGAAGCTGGGTTGCGTACCCGAAGGTCTCGGCCAGCGGCATCGCTACGTGGACGATCTCCACTGGCCCACGGGATTCGATCCGCCGGATATCGCCCCTTCGGCGACCCAGGTCTGCGACTACCTCACCGAGGTATTCGCGAGGGGTCATTATATCCCCTTCCACGTAAGGTTCCAATATGACGGCCTTGTCACGTTCGAGGGCGTGCCACAAGGCCTGGGTGCCGCAGGCCTCGAAGGCCACCTCCGTTGAATCTGTAGGGTGAAACGCCCCATCCACCAGGATCGCCTTGATATCGGTGACGGGAAAGCCGCCGATGGGACTCGAGCCGAGGCCCTCCTCGATCCCCTTCCGAACTGCCTCGACGAAGACCCGCGGGAGGACCCCCTCGGGAACCTTGCTTACAAAAAGAAAGCCCCTCCCCCGGGGGAGGGGTTCGAAGCGCACCATGATCTTGGCGAACTGCCCCTTTCCGGCGAGCGTTCGGGTGAATTCCTCCTCTATTTCCACCGGCTGAGTGATGGTGGTCTTATAGGCCACCTGGGGCTTCCCGGCCCGGTGAGGGACGTTGTACTCCTCCCGGAGCCGGCGGAGCTGTACCTCGAGCTGCAGTTCTCCCACACCTCCCACGAGGATCTGGCCGGTCTGGGAATCCTCGCGCACGTGGAACGTGGGATCCTCTTGGGCGATCCGTTCGAGGGACTGTCGGAGCTTCTCCTCCGCCGCCGAAGACCGGGGCTCCACTGCCATGAAGACCACGGGCTCCGGGAAGCGGATCCGTTCTAGGAGGATAGGGTGTTCGGGGTCACAGAGGGTATCGCCGGTGAGGACACGCTCGGTGGCGGTGAGGCCCACGATGTCGCCCGCGCTCGCTTCGTGCATGCGCTCTCTCCTGTTGGCGTGGAGACGGAAGAGCCTCGTTATCCGCACCATCTTCCCCAAGGTCGCGTTCAGTACCTGTTCCCCCTCCCTGACCCGCCCTGAGTAGATGCGCGTGTAGAGGAGGCGGTCGGCGTAGGGGTCGGCCATCACCTTGAAGATGAGGGCCGAGAAAGGTTCGTCGGGGTCGGGACGGCGTATGAGGTCGTCCTCCCCGTCGGGGGAGTGGCCCCGCACCGGGGGGACGTCCAGGGGGGAGGGAAGATAGCGGATGACCCCGTCGAGGAGGGGCTGCACCCCGATATTCCCCAGGGCCGAGCCCCCATAGACGGGGACCGCGTGCAATGAGAGGGTGAGCTCCCGGATCATGGGGATCGCTTTGTCCTCGGGGATCTCTCCTTCCTCGAGATAGATCGCGGCGAGCTCGTCGGAGAACTCCGCCAGGGTCTCGAACAGGCCCTCGCGGACCGCGGCGGCGGCGGCCACGATCTCCTCGGGGACCGGCAGGTACTCGTACCGGGCGCCCTTCGTCCCCTGGTCCCAGCGGATCGCCCGGAAGGAGAGGAGGTCCACCATTCCCACCAGGCGGTCGTCCTTATCGCGCCAGGGGAAGACGAGCACGAGGGGTTTCACCGCCAGGCGCTCCGCCATCATCTCCACGGTCCGCAGGAAATCGGCCTCGACACGATCGAGCTTGTTCACGAACGCGATCCGAGGGACGTGGTAACGATCAGCTTGGTGCCAGACGGTCTCCGATTGGGATTCCACGCCCTCGACCCCTGAGAAGAGGACCACCGCCCCGTCGAGAACCCGTAAAGACCGCTCCACCTCGACGGTGAAGTCTACGTGACCAGGGGTGTCGACGATGTTTATCTGGTGATCACTCCAGCGGATGGTAGTTGCGGCGGCAGTGATGGTGATCCCCCGCTCCCGCTCCTGGTCCATCCAGTCCATGGTGGCGGTTCCCTCGTGGACTTCGCCCATGCGGTGGATGCGGCCCGCGTAGTAGAGGATCCGCTCGGTGAGGGTAGTTTTGCCGGCGTCGATGTGAGCGATGATCCCTATATTACGGACCCGGCGGAGCTCGTATGAGGGCTCCATACCCCGAATCTCACCAACGGTAGTGGGCGAAAGCGCGGTTTGCTTCCGCCATGCGGTGGGTCTCTTCCTTGCGCTGGTAAGCACCGCCCTGGCCTTTAGCGGCGTCCACAATTTCCCGGGCCAGGCGTTCAACCATCGTATACTCCGGGCGCTCCCGGGCGGCCTGTACGATCCAGCGCAGGGCGAGCATCGTTTGACGGTGAGGGGGGACCTCGAACGGAACCTGGTAGGTGGCCCCACCCACGCGGCGGGAACGCACCTCCATCTTGGGCATGCAGTTCTTCACCGCCCTGATGAAGGTTTCCAGGGCGGGCCCCTCACCCCACTTGTCGATCAGGTCGAAGGCCCCGTAGACGATACGACGGGCGAGGGACTTCTTCCCGTCCCACATCACGTAGTTGATGAGTTTCTCCACCAACTTCGAGCCGTAACGGACGTCCGGCGGCACGTCACGTCCGGGGATGACGATGTCGTGGGCTTCAACAGGCATGCTACATCACTCCTTCGGGCGCTTAGCGCCGTACTTGGAACGGCCCTGACGGCGCCCCTCCACCCCTGCGGCGTCGAGGGCACCGCGGACGATGTGGTATTTGACGCCGGGGAGGTCCTTCACACGCCCACCGCGCACGAGCACGATGGAGTGCTCCTGGAGATTGTGCCCCTCGCCGGGGATGTAAGCGGTGATCTCGTTCCCGTTAGAGAGACGAACCCTCGCCACCTTCCGCAGGGCGGAGTTGGGCTTCTTCGGGGTCTGGGTGAAGACCCTGAGACACACCCCCCGCTTCTGTGGACACCCCTCCAGCGCGGGCGATTTCGTCTTCCACGTCGGCTTCTTCCTGCCATAACGGACGAGTTGGTTAATCGTCGGCATAGGACCTCCTGCGAGGAGGGATTATATCTTCTCCTCTTCGCTCTTTCCAACTGCTTCTTCCTCTTCCACCGCTCCCTCTTCGGGGAACAGGAACCCGGTGCCCACCGGAACCTTCTTCCCCACCATGAGGCACGGTTTCAGGCTCATGAGGGGATCCTCCTCACCCCGGAGCGCGGCGTCGGCGAGGACCTTGGTGGTACGCTCGAACGAGGCCGCTGCGAGCCAAGACTTGCGCAAGATCGCCGCTCGGGAGATCCGCAGGAGCTCCCGCTCGCCCTGGGGGAGCCGATACTCGGAAATCCGGACGGTCCGGGGCTCGCCATGGTGTTCAACCCGCACCTGGCGCACCCCCAGGTTCACCATGCGCTCAAGCAGATCCTTCGTAAGGACCTCCCCCGCCTCGGCGATTACCATGTCGCCACGGCGCACCGGAGCGAGCAACACATCCCCCACGATCCCCTCCCGCTCCTGGCGGATGCGGGCGTTCTCCTCCGCCAGGCGCTTGATCTCCGCTTCGAAGACCTCCAACGGCACGACGTCGTTCAAGAGGAAGTTGGACTCTCCGGGATCGATGATACGCACGTTATTCAGGATCTGCCGGATGACCACCTCGAAGTGCTTGTCATTGATGTCCACGCCCTGGGACTTATAGACCTTGTGGAGCTCAGTGAGGAGGTAGTCCTGGGTCTTCTTCACACCCGCCACCTCCATTAACCGCTGGGGCGGGATGACGCCCTTGGAGATCGCCTCACCCCGCTCCACCTTGTCCCCCACTTTCACCACCGCAGGCTGGTCGCAGACGATCCGAGTGCGATAGCGGAAGCGCACCGTGGCGATCTCTTCCTCGAGTTCCACCCGTTCCAACAGGACGTTTTCCCCCTGCGGCACGTCGATCAGGAGCACGACGTGACCCTCGCGCACGTGATCCCCGGTCTCCACGGCGGGGATCACATCCGCGGTCAGGGGGACGACGATCCCGCGGGTGGTGGGGGCCATCACCGCCACAGCGTTGTCCCCCACCAAAGCCGTGCCCTCCACTTCGGCGAGGACTTGGAATGGCCCGGCCGGTGCGGTGAGGGCCTGGCCTTCCTCCACCTCGTCCCCGTCAGAAACGAGGATTTCCGCACCCTGAGGGACCTCCGCGAAGTGGGTGCGCCCCTTCTTGTCGTGGATGAAGATGATGGGGGACCCGTCAGTGGACTTGATCTCCACTACCCCCGCAACGGGGGCCACCACCGGGTCCAAGGTGTATTCCTCGGACAGGGGGTCCCCCGCTTTCACGTGGGCCCGGTGCTCCACGGCGGGTTTCACACCCGGCGGGAGGAAGTGGAGGTTGTCCTGGCCCCGGGTGTCGAGTACCGCCAAGTAGCGCCCTCCTTCCTCGGTGAAGCCGAAGGCCGTCCCCTCCACCGGGGACTTGAGCTGAGCGAAGGTGCGGAAGTCCACCTCCTCGCCCTCGGCGAGTCGGAAGAGGGCCACCGGAACCCGGACTGTCCTCGGGGCGGAGGTAAGCTCCACTTGCTCCTTGCCCTCACGGGTGGTCTCCACGTTGGTGACGTAACCGGAGATGGGGGCGACGTTGGCGTGGGGGGCCTGGGTGGTTTTCCTGGCCTCGAAGAGCTCCTCGGCCCGGGGAAGACCTTGGGTGATGTCGAGCCCCGCCACGCCGCCCGTGTGGTGGGTCCGCATAGTGAGCTGGGTCCCGGGCTCACCGATCGACTGGGCCGCGATGATTCCCACCGCGGTCCCGAGCTCCACCATCCGGTGGAAGGCCATCTCCATCCCATAACAGAGCTGGCAGACACCTTCTTGGGTTTTACAGGTCATGGGGGAGCGGATGACGATGCGTGGCCGCACCCGGATCCTCTTCACCCCCGCGGCGCGCAGATCCTCGAGGAGCTCAGGGGTCAAGGTCTCGTCGCGCCGCACCAGCACCGCCCCGGTTTTGGGGTGGCGGACATCCTCCACCGCCTTCATCCACCCGATCCGCTCCTCGATTCCCTTCGCCTTGAGAGAAACCTCGGCCTCGAGCTTCCCCAACTCTTCCGAGAGCTCGCGGCCGATGAGGACGTTGCGGTCAATGACCACCTCGCCGGTTTTCGGGTGTCGGACGGGCTCCGCCGTCACCCGACCGTAGATACGCTCGGCGATGGTCTCCATCACCTCGCCCGGCGAGAAGTAGAGGGGGTCGATCTCGATTCCCTGGCGGGTGCCACAGTCGTGTTCCCGCACCACCACGTCAACACAGGCGTCCACGAGCCGCCGGGTGAGGTACCCCGCCTCGGCGGTACGGAGCGCCGTGTCGGCGTTGCCCTTTCGGCCCCCGTGGGTAGAAATGAAGTACTCGAAGATAGAGAGTCCCTCGCGGAAGTTGGCGATGACGGGCCACTCGATGATTCGGCCCTTGGGATCCACCATGAGGCCTCGCATCCCCGCGAGCTGCTTCACCTGGTTCACCGAGCCCCGGGCTCCCGAGGCCACCATCCCCCATACGGGGTTGAAGGGGTCCTTGGAGAGGTTCTGCATAGTCGCCTTCTCCAGGAGGTCGGTGGTCTCCTGCCAGATGCGGATCACCGCCTCCCGGCGCTGCTCGATGGTGGCGAATCCACGCAAGTAGAGCTTCTCGATCTCCTCGATCTTGTGCTTGGCCTCGTCGATTATCTCCCACTTGTTCGGCGGGACCTCACAGTCCACCAGGGAGATGGTGAGTCCGGAGAGCGTGGCGTACTTGAACCCGAGCTCCTTCAGTTTGTCCAAAAGCTCAGCGGTGCGTACCCACCCGAAGCGTAGGTAGCTCTCGAGAACGAGCCTCCGTACGTACTTAGAATTGAAAGTGGCCGTGTAGTCCCGGAGTTCTTCGGGGATGACTGAGTTGAGAATCGCCCGGCCGAGGGTCGTCTCAATTAGCTTCCCGTCGATCCTGATCTTCACGGGGACGTGCATGTCGAGGAGGCCGAGTTCATAGGCCTTGATCGCCTCCTCCAGGCTCCGGAATGCCTTCCCCTTACCCTTTCCCTCGGGCTTCTCCACCGAGAGGTAGTAGAAGCCGTAGACCTGGTCCTGGGTAGGGACGGCGAGGGGGTTCCCGTGGGCTGGGGAGAGGATGTTTCGGGGGGCCATCATGAGCTCTTTGGCCTCCTTCACCGCCTCCTTGGAGAGGGGGAGGTGTACTGCCATTTGGTCGCCGTCGAAGTCGGCGTTGTAGGGGGGACAGACGTGGGGGTGGATCTGGATCGCATCGCCGTCCACGAGTACCGGCTCGAAGGCTTGGATGGAGACCCGATGAAGGGTGGGGGCACGGTTTAAGAGCACCGGGTACACTTTGATGAGCTCCTCCAGGATGTCCCACACCTCCGGGATCTCCCCGGCGAGGGCTCGGTTTTTGAGCTCGTCGTAGTTCGCGAACTGGACGTGGGGGTACCGTTCGGTGAGGTACCGGATGATGAATGGCTTGAAGAGCTCCAGGGCCATCTTCTTGGGAAGGCCGCACTGGTGAAGCTTGAGCCGGGGGTTCACCACGATCACTGCCCGGCCGGAGTAGTCCACGCGCCGGCCGAGGAGGTGGCGCCGCATGCGGCCGTGTTTGCCCTGAATTCGCTCGGAGAGGGACTTCAAGGGGCGGTTGTCCCGGCCGCGGATGGGGTTGTCCTTCTTCTCGTTGTGGATAAGGGCGTCGACGGCCTCCTGCAGCATCCGCCGCTCGTTCCGGAGGATGATCTCCGGGGCACCCATCTCGATGAGCTTCTTCAAGCGGTTGTTACGGTTGATGATCCGGCGGTACAGGTCGTTCAAGTCGGTGGTGGCGAACTTCCCGCCCTCGAGTTGGATCATGGGGCGCAGTCCCGGCGGAAGGACCGGGATCACCGTGAGAACCATGTTCTCCGGACGGTTACCCGACCGGCGAAGTTGCTCCACCACCTCTAGGCGGTGGAGAATTCGGCGGCGCTCCCCCTGGTTGGCGGTCCGGTCCAGCGCCTCCCAGAGCTCCTCGGAGAGGGCGTCGAGGTCAAAATTTGCCAGCAGCCCTTGAATCCCCTCGGCCCCGGTCTCCGCCACGAACCCGCCGGGATAGGCCCGCTCGTAGGCCCGCTTCTCCAGGGAGGTGATCATCTGGCCGAGCTTCAGGGGCACATCCTCCCGCAGGACCTGGACCACGAGATAGGTGAGGTAGTCCACGGTCTCGCGGATCTCCTCCCCCTTTATTCCGTCGTAGCGGGCCCGAAGCATCTCGAACATGGTCTGAGAGCAGACCTCGCCCGCTGGCCGCTCGAAGAGGAGTTCCCCTTCCTGGACCTCGTCCCCGTCCTCGACGTAGACGTCGGCCCCGAGGGCCACGGGGAACTCATGCTCGCCGATCCTCACCACCCGAAAGGCCTCGCCGTTCTGGAGTTTCCGCTCCTCGATCTCCACCCGGCCAGCTGTGGGGGCACGCACCTCCGAGGCCTCGGTAATGAGGACCGCTTGTTCCACCTCGAAGGAGAAAATGGAGGAGAGGATCCGGACTTCGGTCTCGTACAAGGTCTCACCGGGCTTTATTTTGGGGCTCGCGGATTGGGTCACGATGAAGAGTCGCTCCCGGGATGTCTCGGGCTCGTAATAGGCGATGCGTCGGAGGTCACGACGCTTCATGCCCAAGAGGCGCGAGAGGGGGCTCGCCACGCCCTTCAAGTACCAGAAATGGACCACGGGGCTCGCGAGCCTTATATGGCCCATGTTCACCCGGCGGACCTCGGAGGTGGTGACGAGGACCCCACACTTCTCGCAGGTGACCCCCTCGTACTTGCGCCCTTTGTACTTACCACAGGCACACTCGTAATCGTTCTCCGGGCCGAAGATCTCCTCGGCGTAGAGGCCTCCCCTCTCGGGCTTGTGGGTACGGTAATTGATGGTCTCGGAATTCGTGACCTCTCCCTTGGACCAGGAGAGGATCTCCTCGGGGGATGCTAACCCCAAACGGATTTTCTGGATATCATCACCGGATATCGGCATGCCCCTCTCACCTCACCCCTTCTCCAAGCGGGCCTTTACCGCGGGATTATTCCTTTCCCTCGCTGCCGGAGGAATCCTTGTTGTTCTTGCGCTTGTATTCGGTGGTGTAGAAGCCACTCCCCTTATAGATCACCCCGAAGCGAGGGAGGAGCCTCTCCACCTTATCGGTTCCACACATAGGACAACTCACGCCATCCCCATTCCCCCAATTCACGAGCTCACGGAATTCCCGGCCGCACTGCACACAACGGAAACGATAAATAGGCATATTCCCTCCTTATTCCGCTTCAGCAGGGGATGTCCGTGGATTCGATTCGCACAATCAATCCAAGTATACCAGCTTGACTTCGGAGTTCAACCGCGGAAGCCGCAAACGTTCAAGGCACTCCTCCTCCGCGGGATAAACGAAGAGGTATTCGAGATCGGAAGATTCTAACCGGAAGGAAACCTTCACCTCCCTCCCTTTGGGGTATCCCCCCAGGGCCGCGAGAATGCCCCCACATAGTTCCAGGAGTTTCAGGGTTTCCTCGCACGGGAGAGATTCCAAGAAGCGCACCAAGCCGAGGGGCGAATCCGGAACCTGGATGTAGAGCCGCACGTCCTCGGGGAGGAAGAAATGTTGCAGCTCCTTCCGTTCCTCGGGAGAGAGAGCGACCACCAGCAGGAAATCCGGCGTGGCGAAAACGTGCCGAAACTTCAGCAGCTGGAACGCGTTCAGGGAGATCTTTTTCCTGCGGAGCAAGTGCAAAACCCTGGCAGCGAACCCTGCGTCCCTCAGCGAGCAAGCTGGCGAGTCGTCCCACGCATCGGCGGGCAAGGAGAGATCGAGGGCGAGCCGCCGGAGCTCCTCCTCGGCCTCGCCTTTGAAGGCGAGGCGTGGCACGGGATGCAGGCCATCTCCCGCGAGCTCCACCGGGGGGAGAAGGGCCGCAGAAAGTGGACGGAAGACCTTTCCCTGTAGCCCCACCGCCCGGTCCAGGCGCAGGAGATCCCGTTTTCCCAGCCCCCCCTTCCCCACGATCTCGCCGGTGACGAGGAGGTCATATTTCTTGCGCTGCATCACTTTGGCGGCTTTATGGAAGAGGAGATAACGGCAGGCACCGCAGGGAAATGGCCAACCTTCCTGTACCACGTCACCCCACGTGAGGTAACCGCGCTTTACACTGCAAGAACGGAAGCGGAAACGGGGAAACAGGCGTTGGGCCAATCCTTTTACATCATCGGTGGAGCCGAAAAACGGGGATCGCACATACAAGAGATCGATTTCCCACCCCTGACCCGCGGCCAAAAGTTTGGCCGCCACTGTACTCGCCAAACTCCCCGAGTACAGAACCAGGGCTCGGGGCAATCGCACCTCCTCAGTCGATGATGATCATGCCGTACCGCCCATTTCCCAAATGGAAGAGGACCGCCGGAGTATCTCCTTCTTCACGGTTATAGAAGACCACAAAAGACTTCCCAGAGCTCTCGAGTTCCATCACCGCTTCCTCAGGGGTCATGGGTTTTTTGAGCTCGGGCTCCATACGGATTATGCGAAGTCCGGGTTGGGAAGGATCTTCCGAGGGTTCGGGGAGATCACGGCGCGGCTCCTCTTTCAGGATCTCCTTATAGCGCACGAGCTGGCGCTGGAGTTTGTCGAGCGCTTGATCGATGGACGCGTACATATCCTCGGTCTCGGCCACCGCTTTCACGACCTTCCGATTCACCAAATGTCCAATGAGCTCTGCTCGATGGCGTTCCTTTTCCACCGAGAGGATCACGTCAAGGCTGATGATCTTATCGAAGTAACGATTCAGGTGCTCCGCCTTCTTCTTCACATACTCCCGCAAGGCACCCGAACCAGATATATAACGTTCTTGTATCCTAATTTGCATCCAAATCCACCTCTTTCAAAGGATAACTTAGCGTGGGGGGGAAGTTGTGTCAACCCTGTAAGGATTTTGCAGAAATGGTCTAAGCTATTTCCTAACCGGGAAGCCTCTCCGACGCCATGGACACCGTCGGTATCCCCCTGGAATGGCCCTGTCACGGGTTGTCCTAGAATTTGAGGGGATGGGAATAATAAAAGCGAAAATCTTCCAGAAAGCAGAGCTATTGTACCACGCTGTACTCGTGCTTACAGCAAAAATGTTAGGGGTCCAGATCAAATCTGGGCACCGAGAATTCCCCTAGCGGGAAGTGGTCGAGCTCCCCGAAAAAGACCTCGTAGGGGAGATCAAGAATGTCATCGCCGTTGGCATCGGGTGCGGAAAAACCGCGCCAGAAGTTGCCCCGCTGGCCATCGTCCCAGGAATTTCCTCCCTCGCTTCGTACATGAATGCGCGAGAAGAAACCGTTTCCGGTGAAAAGGTTGTCGTTCGATCCGAGCTCGAGGAGAACTCCCAAGTCCGCGGCGATGTAGGAAGAGAGGACGCGGGAACCGGTGGTGCCGGTGAACCAGATCCCCACTGTACATTTCTCGATAAAGACCTCCTCCAGGTGAAGTCTCTTTGAGAAGAGGGCCCTCACGGCGTCACTGCAGTCCCGAAATTTTACACGTCGTACCCAGATATCACGGCTCAGAGTGACCATAAGGCCAGTGGGAGAACCTCTGAGGATTACCCCTTCAATACGACCATTCTTGGAAGTCTCGATCTTGATCGCTGCCACCCTGGCTCCACAGACCTCCACGTCTCGGATCACAAAAGGACGGCTTACCCCTCGGATGTGAATCGCGTAGGGGGCATCCACCATGTCTATCTTCCAGCCAGCAATGATGAAGGGATCATCTGGTGTACCACTTCCGGCAACGACCCCATTCGCGGGGGTAAAGTCGGAATCGGATAGGATCACAATTGGGCCGCGCTCTTCTCGGGCAACCACAAGCCCCCCGGCGAGCAAGGTCGATAATATCATGATCAGGAAAAATTTTCGCATGATCATTGCGGGGACAACTTAAACTAGGACGGAGCTGAAGGAGAGGTCTTTTGTCCCTCGGAGAAGTAACGTTCATAACCCCGGACTCCTCTCATCTCCGCCACAGGGTGAAGATAAGGCTCAGGACCACGGAAAGAATGAGCATAGAGGTTACGGGAATATAGATCACGTAGTGTTCTCGTTCGATGCGGATGTCCCCTGGGAGCCTCCCCAGGAAAGGGACCTTTCCCATGAGGAGGAGGCCCACCACGATGAGCGTAATTCCCAGGACCACGAGAAGCTTTCCTAGCGGAGAAAAGACCCCCATCGCTATAATGGTAGCACAAATGGAGCAAAGGAGGGCGGGATGAACGAGGTACTGCGTGCCATTCGTGAACGGCGTTCGATCCGGATGTTCAAGGCCGATACCGTCGAACCCGAGAAGATCGAAGCCGTCCTGGAAGCCGGTCGTTGGGCCCCTTCGGGGAGGAACACCCAGCCCTGGCGGTTCGTCGTGGTGGAATCCAGGGAAAAGAGGGAGGAACTGGGGCGGTTGGTGACCCAGATGGACATGGTGCGCACGGCGCCAGTAACGATAGCGGTCCTTTTGGACACCACTGCTGGGTACGACCGGGTAAAAGATCTCCAGGCGATCGGTGCCTGCGCCCAGAACATGCTCCTCGCCGCCCACTCCTTGGGGCTGGGGGCCTGCTGGATCGGAAGGGTCAAGGACGACCAAGTGGAGAAGGTGCTCGGTGCAAAGGAACACGAAGAGCTCATGATGCTGATCCCAATTGGCTATCCCGCCGAGCGTCCGCCCGAACGCGATAGACTTCCCCTGGATTCACTGGTACGCCGAGTCTGAACGTTCGCGGGGGAGACGTGTATTCTTCAGTTCTAAGGGCCCTCGAACCCAGAGCCCTTCTTTTGTGGACCTGGCAATACGGCCAAAACATTCGGGAAATTACGGACGAATTCCCTTTCACAATCATGGCATTCCCCGGATAACGGGACAGACAGCAACCGTGTTGAAGGGCAATTTGCAGTAAGTTTAGGGACCAAAGGGGGCCGCTCGTCACAACGGCGTTGAGGACACCTGGAGCTTCGCATACGCGCTGCCAGGGTGACCTCCGCAGGTTTCTCGGCCACCAAATGCCCATGGTAAACCGTCCGCAGCACTGGGTTGTGCTGCACCCCAGTAACTACTGCCATGTACAACACCGCTCACGCCTCCCCCTCCCTTCCCGGCCTTCCCCGAGGTCTACCCCTGTCTCTTTATTGAAATTGAACGGGGCCACCCCGGGAACGGTCTCCCGAAGCTCTCGCTTCTTTCAGAAATGGCGGACCTGGATAATTTTTTCCTCAAGCCTCGAGGTTTTTTTCCTCCACGAAGAAACGTGCTCCTCGATCCCGCACCGCAAATGGATCGAAACCTGCCGAAGCCGGTTTCCTTAGACGGCCGGCTTCTCCAACGATCGCTTCCCCCGGTTGGCGGGTCAGTCAACTGATGGACCTTCTCATTCAGAACCGACGGGGCCTGGGTTGCACGGCTTGAGCAAAGTGCGCCAGGATCTCGGCATCTATCCGATCGGTCTTTGCCAATCTCCCCCTGGCGAAGTCTCGCGCCCGCTCAGGGTTTGACGACGCCGGTGGGTGGCCCACGTTTGGGTCAAGGAACGAATTGCTTCATGTTCCAAACCTCGGTGACCTCAACGGTCACCGAGATCGACCTGAGTTTGTTAGTTCGTGTGCAAGCTCCCGCCTCACGGGGCATTGGGGACGACGTAAGCTGAAGCTGGACCTTCGGGGCACACAGCTCCGGTCAGGGAGTCTCCGGCCACATCTATCCCCGCAAAACGATCAGTCACAACGAACCTCCTTTATATCGCTTCCCAAGCGCGAGCCTTGTGATGCGGGCTCATGCCTTTTCAACCGTAAGGACACTCTGGGAGAAGGCCGGACGACCCCGGCTTTCCGACGTCCTCTCCGACCAGGGGCAATACGATCAATTCCGTAGGGGAGGACCTGCATGCCTTTGGTTAGATACACTCAGCGTGGAATTGCCAAAAGAATGCTCAACATTTCTCCCACCTCATTATTATTCAGCGCTGACTTCTTGACCCATAGATCGAAAAGTATTGAGGCCGAGACGATGGAAACCTTTCCTGCCCCCTTGTTTGAAACACGGCCTTTTCTAGTGCCAAGTGATCATCCGATCATTGCAACTAAATATCGCCGCGGATAACATTCGGGGAATTCTTCCAAAGGGGTTCGCAGTCGGCTAAAGGAGCGGGCCCGATAAGGGGAAACCAAACACGAGGGGTGATCGGTAATGGCAGAGCGGATTAGGATGGAGGACGCGCTCGACCTGAGCGACGTCCGAGTCTTCGCCCGTGGCGACACGGTCAAGGGGGTGGTCGTCGGGGAGACGGACACCGAGTACCTGGTGGACATCGGTTACAAGTCCGAAGCTATCCTCCGAAAGTCCGAGCTCGCTCCGTTCCGCGAGACGGCGGAGGAGGGGGAAGAGCTCGAGGTCCTCGTCACCTACATCGACGAGGAAAATGGGACGGTCTTCGTCTCCGAGAAACAGGCGTTCCTCAACCGGCGGTTTGCCGAGCTCGAGCAGGCGTATCGCAATCGCGTCCCGGTAAAGGGGAAGATCTACGAAGAGGTCAAGGGGGCGGGTTACAACGTAAACTTGGACGGGATCAAGGCTTTCCTCCCTGGTTCTCACTTGGGACCAGGGATCTCCGGCAAGTTCGAGCGCTTGAAGGGCAAAGAGCTCAACTTTCTCATCATCGAGTTCTCGCGCCGCAATCGCAATATCGTCGTCTCGCGCAAAGAATACCTCCGCTATATGGAGGAGAAGAAGAAGGATGAGCTCTTCGCCTCGCTAGAGTCGGGGAAGGTCATCGAGGGGAAGATAAAGTCCATCGTGGACTTCGGCATATTCGTCGACGTAGGCGGGGTCGACGGCCTCGTCCATCGCACCGAAATCTGTTGGAAGGATATCCCGGTCCCGCCTCCGGGTAAATTCCGCGTGGGCCAACGTATCAAGGTGATGGTCCTCGAGGCGGACCGGGGAGAAGAGAGGATATCCCTTTCCATAAAGCGCTTACGGGAAGATCCCTGGAAGGGGATAGCGGAACGCTATCCCGTGGGCTCAAGGGTAACGGGAAAGGTGGTCTCCGTCACTGACTTCGGGGCCTTTGTGGAGCTCGAAGAGGATGTAGAGGGACTGGTTCACGTCTCCGAGCTGACCTGGGGACGACCTAAGCACCCCAAGGAGGTGGTCCAGGAGGGCGATGAGGTCGAGGTGGTGGTCCTCGGGGTGGACGAGGAACGCCGCCGCATCTCGCTGTCGCTTCGGCGGGCCCTGCCCGATCCTTGGGAAGACGTCGAACACCGCTATCCCAACGGGGCCCTCGTAGAGGGCAAAGTGACCAAGATCACCGATTTCGGTGCCTTCGTGGAGCTAGAGGAAGGGATCGAGGGGCTGATCCACGTCTCAGAGCTCTCGTGGGAGCGTGTGAGCCATCCCTCCGAGGTCCTCAAAGAAGGGGACCACGTGAAGGCCATCGTCCTCAAGGCGAGTTCCAGAGAGCGCAAGATCAGCCTTTCCCTCAAGGCCCTCTCCAAGGACCCGTGGGAGGAGTTCCTCGAGCGCTATAGCGTCGGCGACATCGTTCAGGGTAGCGTCTCCCAGCTCAAAGACTTCGGCGCGTTTGTGAAGATCACGCCCACTGTGGAGGGATTGATCCACGTCTCTGAGATCGCCGAGGAGCGGATCACCCATCCCTCCGAGGTCCTGAAGGTGGGACAAGAGGTGACGGCGAGGATCATCGGGATCAACGAGGCCAAGCGCCAAGTGCGCCTCTCCATCAAGAAGCTCCAGGAGGAGGCAACCAAGGAAGAGCGAGAGGCCTACATCGCCCAACCTGGCCGGGAGACGATAAAGCTCGCCGAGCGGCTCAGGGAGCTGGCTCAGGAATGATCGCCACTGCGACGGCGATCCCCCTCGTGTGAGATAGGCTCAGAGGATAAAGGCGCCCCTGCCAGAGGAGGTGGGGGCGCCCGTTTTCGTCGTGTGTTACCACGATCTCCCGAAAGGACACGGGATATCCCAGCGCTTTGATGAAGGCCTCCTTGGCGGCGAACCGGGCCGCAAGCCTCTCTTCTCTGAGAGGGGATCTCGCGATGAAAGCATAAGAGATCTCCTGCTCCGTGAAGATCCTCCGCAGGAACCTCTCCCCCCGCCGCGCGAGGATCCTCCGGAAGCGCTCCACCTCTACGATGTCCACGCCTACCCGGACCATCTGACGAGTCGCCGCCGCTCGGCCCGGACGATGCAGAGGATCTCCTCCACCGCCCCCTCGAGCACGGCGTTCACCACGAGATAGTGGAATTCGGGGATCAGTTGGACTTCCTCCCGGGCGATCCTGAGCCGCTCGGTCAGGGCCTCGGGGGGTTCTGTCCCCCGGGCTTCGATACGGCGCACGAGCTCCTCCCAACTCGGGGGGACGAGGAAAATGAGGACCACCGGGTGTTGGATCCCGGCTCGGGCGATGGCCAGAGCCCCCCGTACCTCCACGTTCAGGACGAGGTCTTTTCCCGTGGTGAGCTTCCGTTCCACCTCTTCACGGGGGGTGCCGTAGAAATGTCCCTGGTACTCGGTCCACTCGAGGAGTTTTCCCTCGTCCCGCAGCCGAAGAAAATCTTGTTGAGATACGAAGTAGTAGTCGCGGCCGTGGACCTCGTCCGGGCGCTTGGGGCGGGTGGTGGCGGAGACGGAGAAAGTGAGCCGGGGATCACGTCGTAAAAGCTCGTTGATCACTGAGGATTTTCCTGCCCCCGAAGGCCCGGTGATCACGAATGCGATCCCCCTCTCTCCCTGAACTCCCCATCCGGGGGGCAGAAACTCCCTCATTCCAGGTTCCTCGCCTGTTCCCGTATCCTGTCGGCGCAGAGCTTCAGCTCCAACGCCAGCTCCCCTAAGGGCACCCCCCGAGATTTGGCGGCGAGGGTATTCGCCTCGCGCCCGATCTCCTGTGCCAGGAACTCCAATTCTCGGCCCACAGGCCCCTCGGCTGGGAGGAGCTCTTCCAAGCGTAAGAGGTGTGCCCGCACCCGGTCGAGTTCCTCCCGGACGTCGGTCCGCTCGGCCCACAGGCTCACTTCCAACGAGATCCGCGACTCGTCGAGGACACCGATCTCCACGAGCCGCTCGCGGATCCTCCGGGCGAAGGTTTCCTTGGCCCGGGCCACCTCCTCCTCGGCCCGCACGAGCAGTTTTCGGAGGTTGTCAGTCTCCCGCCGCAGAACTTCCGCGAGTTTTTCTCCCTCGCGCTCCCGAAACGCGGCGACCTCGGCGAGAGCTCCCTCCATAGCTTCTGCGAGCGCGGGCCAAATCTCTTCCTCCGATACCGTTTCCTCCAGAAGAACACCCAAGGGAAGCAGGGCCTCGAGGCGCGGAGGTGCCTCAACCCCCAACTCCCGGGCGAGGGACCGGAGCTCTCCCCATAGCCGTTTGGCCGCTTCACGATTGATGGCCCGTGGTCTCCTGAACCCGCCGAAGTCCAACATCACGTTCACGTCGAAGCTTCCTCGGGCGAACCGCTCCTTAACGAGCTCCTCACACCGCATCATGAGTGCCGGGAGATCCAAGAGCCCTCGCACCCGCACTTCTAAGAATCGGTGGTTCAAGCTCCGGACGTCTACTTGAACACTGAATCCTTCTCCCTCAGCGCGTCCACGACCGAAGCCGGTCATGCTCCTCATTTCTTACCCCCGGAAGAGGACCGCCGCGTATCCCACTACTTCGGCGGTGTACCCCGAGACTTCGCCCGAGGTGCGATAGGCGACGAGCTCGGCGCCCATGAGGCCGAGGGCCCGGACCGTGGCGATCGCGATCCCGATCGTTCCTACACCACAGATGCTGATATCCCTCTCACGTACGACCGCGAGGAACCCCTCGAGATCCAGGGAAAGGATCCGCTCCAAAGCAGCCCTGTCCTTCTCCACAGCCATCCGATGGGGCTCGTAGTGGGTGAAGTCGCTGGAAGCGATAACCCAAACACTCTTTCCCCGGATGAGTTCGGCAAGGCCGGCGGCGAAGCTTTCGATGAGCCGGGGATCGTGGGCGAGGATCACGGCGGGGACAAACGGGACACTTCCTCCGAATAGGTACTGTAAGAAGGGGAGCTGGACCTCCACTGAGTGCTCCCGCACAAACGCCCTCCGATCCCGAGCGACCCCGGGGAGCCGCTCGATCTCGCGGAGGAGATCCGCCGCCACCGGGACCTCCCCGAGAGGGGTGACCCAGGGCTCGGGGTCCCCCACGGTTATCGGGCCCCCGTACCCGGTATGGTTGGTGCCGAGGATAATTATGGCCTCCGGGAGGCCGAGGCGGGCCGCCGCGCGGTAGCCCGCCGCCGCCACCGCTCCAGAGTAGATATAGCCCGCGTGCGGGATGACGAGTCCCAAAGGCCCCGATGGTCTTTTGTCTTCTGGAAGGATCTTCTCCGGAAGGGCACCAAATAGTTCCCGGAGCTCCTCCTCCAAGGCCCCCCGCGTCCCCGGGTAGAAGGTTCCCGCCACCGCCGGGTAGCGCATCCCTCTCCCTTCAGGTGAGCTTCGGCGGGAGGACGATCTTCCCATAGTTCTTTTCGTACTTCTCGATATTCTCCCCGATGGCCTGGTGGAGTCGCTTCATGTGCCCCGGGGAGAGGATCACCCGTGACACCAATAGCGCCTGTCCCCCCTTGGGGGTTTGGGTGCGGGGGTCCAGGAAGAGGAAGTCGATCACGAACTCCTCTTTTTGGTGAGAGACAACAGCGAGGTTCGCGTAGACCCCTTTTCTGAGCGCCGGTTCAGCGATGACCTGCATTTCGCGCTGCATCGTCCCATCACCCCCTTCGAATCCATCTTAACGGTTGTGGCCCCCAGCGCAATTCCGCGGGGGGTGGAGCATTACGACATCGGGGAGATTGACCATGACTTTAGAGCGCGCTAGAATCGGACGACGTCGTGCAGCACGTCCCAAGCAAAAGGAGGGCAGATATGGAAATCCTCAAAGTCGCTTCCACCTCCAATCCCAATGCTGTTGCCGGTGCGATTGCCGGTGCGTTGGAGAATGACGGGATCGTCGAGGCCCACGCCATCGGTGCGGGCGCGGTGAACCAGGCCGTCAAAGCCATCGCCATTGCCCGCCGTCTCATCGAGCGCGAGGGCGAGACGGAGATCAAGGTCATTCCCGGTTTCATCGACGTCGAGATCGGCGGCGAGCTCAAAACCGGGATGCGCTTTATCATCGAGAAATAGGGAGGATGCGCCTTGAGGCCCTGGCCAGGGCCGCCATTGCCGATGCCCTAAGGAGGCTCTCCTTTCCCTCACCATCCGGGGAAATCCCGCTGGAGAGGCCGGAGAAGGCCGAATACGGGGATATCTCGTCGCGCGTTGCCTTCCTTCTGGCGAAGGAGTTGAAGCGGCCACCCCAGGAGATCGCGGGGGACCTGGCGGCGGCCTTCTCCCATCCCGCCTTTTCTCATGTCGAAGCTGTGGGGGGTTTTCTGAACCTGACCCTGCGGCCCGAGGCCATTCGAGAGGTCCTCCGCCAGATCCTCGCGGAGGGGGAGCGGTACGGAGAGTGGGAGCTCGGGAAGAGGAGACCGCTTCAAGTGGAATTTGTCTCCTCCAACCCCACCGGCCCCCTCACCGTGGGCCACGGCCGCCAGGCCGCCCTGGGGGACGCCCTTGCCAACCTCTTCTCTGCCCTCGGCTGGGAGGTCACCCGCGAGTACTACTTGAACGACGAGGGCCGCCAGATCGAGCTTTTGGCCCAGTCTCTCTGGGCCCGGTACCGCCAAGCCCTGGGGGCGGACGTCCCGGTCCCCGAAGACGGTTATCACGGCGACTACCTGGTCGCCATCGGAGAAGAGCTCGCTAGTGAGTGGGGCGACCGCTACCCTGAGTGGACCCCCGAGGCGGTGGAGGCCTTCCGGGGGGTGGCTGTGAAGCGGATGATGGGGATGATCCACGAGGACCTCGCGGCCATCGGGGTCTCCTTCGATGTCTGGACCAGGGAGGGAGACCTGCATCGGCGGGGCTTGGTGCGGGAAGTCTTCGAGGCTCTTAAAGACCGAGGCGTCGTCTACGAGAAGGACGGCGCCCACTGGATGAAATCGACCGAGTTCGGCCTCGCCCGTGACCCGGTCCTCATCCGCTCCGATGGCACCCCTACCTACCTCATGGTGGACATCGCCTATCACGTGGATAAGTACCGCCGCGGCTTCGTGCGGGTGGTGGACGTCCAGGGCGCGGACCACATCGAGGAACAACAGCAGGTGAAATTGGCGCTACGAATCCTCGGCTACCCTGAAGAATTCCTCCATTATTGTGTACACCAGTTCGTGACGCTGAAGGGCCGCGAGGGCATCGAACGGATGTCCACCCGGGCAGGGCGGTTCCTGCGCCTCAAAGACTTGATCGAGGAGCTCGGCCGGGACGTGGTGCGTTACTTCATGGTGCGGCGAAAGCCCGAGGCGCACCTCATCTTCGACATGGAGCTCGCCAAGAAGACCTCCGTAGAGAACCCCGTTTATTATGTGCAATACGCCCACACCCGCATCGCCTCTATCTTCCGCGAGGCAGAGAAAGCCGGCGAACCCGTCACGCGTCACGCGTTACGCGTCACGGATCTTTCGCCCCTCACTGATCGGGACGAGCTCGCGCTCATAAAAGAACTCGATCGCTTCCCGGACGTGGTGCGCCGAGCGGCGGAGAGCTATGGGCCGCACCTCCTCTGTGAGTACATGGAGGAGCTCGCCGGAATGTTTCATCCCTACTACAACCGGGTGCGGATCCTGGGCCAGGGAGGGGCGACCCCGGCGCGATTGGCCCTCCTTTACGCCCTGAGGGCGGTCCTGCAGAAGGGGCTATCGTTGCTCGGGGTCACGGCCCCAGAGGTGATGTGATGGCCTTGTGGGAAAAGCTCCGCTTCGGTTTACAGAAGACCCGCGAGGCTCTCCTCTCCCCCCTCGAGGAGACCCTTAGGGGAAAGAAAAGCCTCGACGATGACCTCCTCTACGAACTCGAAGAGCTCCTCCTGTTGGCCGATGTGGGTCCCGAGCTTGCGGAGGAGATCGTGGAAAAGCTCGCCGAGAAACACACCGATTCCCTCTCGCTGGAGGAGCTCGAGGCGGCCCTGGAGGAGGAGATCTTTTCGATCCTGAAAGACGCGGAGAGGGAGTTTTCCCCTCCCCCGGAGAGACCTTGTGTGTTCTTGATCGTTGGGGTGAACGGTTCCGGGAAGACGACCACCGTGGCCAAGCTCGCTCATAAGTTCAGGACATGCGGCGCGAAGGTGTTACTCGCGGCCGCCGACACCTTCCGCGCTGCAGCCATCGAGCAGTTGGAACACCTGGGCGAGCGGGCCAACGTGGAGGTGATCGCCCACCGGCCCGGGGCCGATCCCGGGGCGGTCGTCCACGACGCTCTGGAGCACGCCGCGAAGAGAGGCTACGATTTCCTTTTGGTCGATACGGCCGGGAGGCTCCAGACCAAGGTTCCGCTCATGGAAGAGCTGCGTAAGGTCCGGCGGGTGGTGGAGAAGCTCACCGGGCGGCCTCCCGACGAGCGGTTGCTCGTCATCGATGCGACCGTAGGGCAGAACGCGCTTTCCCAGGCCAGGCTCTTCCACGACGCGGTGGGCCTCACCGGCTTGGTGATCACGAAACTCGACGGGACCGCCAAGGGGGGCGCGGTGCTTCCCATCTGGCGGGAACTCGCGGTTCCCATCCTCTGGGTCGGCGTGGGCGAGGGGATGGAGGACCTCTTGGAGTTCCGGGCCCGCGACTTCGCCCGGGCCCTAGTAAGGAGGTAGTGGATGGCGAAATACGTCTACCGCTTCGGCGGCGGCACCGCGGAGGGCTCCGCAGCGATGAAGGAGCTCCTGGGGGGGAAGGGCGCGAACCTCGCGGAGATGGCGAGGATCGGGATCCCCGTGCCCCCCGGATTCACCATCACCACTGAGGTCTGCCGCCACTTCTACCAGAACGGCGGCGAATACCCCGAGGGCCTGGAGGCTGAGGTCAGGGCCGGAATCGAGTTTTTGGAGGCCCAGACCGGCCGCAAATTCGGCGACCCGGAGAACCCCCTTCTGGTCTCGGTACGTTCGGGAGCGCCGATGTCCATGCCGGGAATGATGGACACCATCCTCAATTTGGGCTTAAACGACGAGTCGGTGGAGGGAATCGCCCGCAAGATAGCCCCCCGGTTCGCCTACGACTCCTACCGGCGCTTGATCGCCATGTACGGGAACGTGGTGTTGGGATTCAAGGATGATAGGGGAGATCCTTTCGACCGCCTGATGCAGGAGTTCAAGAAGGAGAAGGGCGCTGAGACGGATCTCGACCTCACCGCCGAGGACCTAAAGGTGCTGGTGGAACGCTTCAAGGCGTACTACCGGGAACGGGGCAAGGAGTTCCCCCAGGACCCGTGGAAGCAGCTCTGGGGCGCCATCGGGGCCGTGTTCCAGTCTTGGAACAACGAGCGGGCGAAGGTGTACCGGCGCCTCAACCGCATTCCCGATGACATGGGAACTGCGGTCAATGTCCAAACCATGGTGTTCGGAAACCTCAACGAACGTTCCGGGACCGGTGTCGCCTTCACCCGGGATCCTGCCACGGGAGAGAACGTGCTCTACGGCGAGTACCTCCTCGCGGCCCAGGGAGAGGATGTGGTGGCGGGAATCCGTACCCCGAAGCCGATAGAGGAGCTCGAACACGAGATGCCGGAGGTCTACAGTCAGCTCCTCGAGGTGCGGAAGAAGCTCGAGCGTCACTACCGGGACATGCAGGACCTGGAGTTCACCATCGAGGATGGAAAACTTTATCTCCTCCAGACCCGCACCGGCAAGCGCACCGGGTTCGCTGCGGTCAGGATCGCGGTGGAGATGGTGCGAGAGGGCTTGATCACAGTCGAAGAGGCGATCCTCCGCATCGACCCCGCCGAGCAAGTGTACCAACTCCTCCAGCCCATCTTCGATCCAGAGGAGAAGAAGAGGGCAAGGGTGATCGCCAAGGGCCTCGCCGCGGGGCCGGGGGCGGCCACTGGGCGCATCGCCTTCTTCCCCGACGATGCCGTACGGATGGCCAAAGAGGGGCCGGTGATCCTCGTGCGCGAGGAGACTTCCCCCGAGGACATCGAGGGGATGTTCGCCTCTACAGGGGTCCTCACCGCCCGGGGCGGCCTCACCTCCCATGCGGCGGTGGTGGCACGCCAGGTGGGGAAGGTGGCGGTAGTGGGATGTGAGGAGCTCGAGATCGACTACGAGGGTCGCACCGTTGCCGCCCGCGGCATCACCTTGAGGGAGGGCGACTGGATCTCCATCGACGGTTTCACCGGTGAGGTCCTGGAGGGACGTGTCCCCACCATGCCCTCCGAGGTGATCCAGGTTCTCATCGAGAAGACCAAGGCGCCCGATGAGGCCCCGATCTATCGACTCTTCGCCGAGCTCATGTCCTGGGCTGACGAACGTCGCCGCCTTGGGGTCCGGGCCAACGCCGACAAACCTGACCAGGCGGAGGTCGCCCTGGCGTTGGGAGCGGAGGGGATCGGCCTCTGCCGCACCGAGCACATGTTCTTCGCCGAGGACCGCCTCCCCCACATGCAGAAGGCCCTGATCGCCAAGGACCCTACGGAGCGCATCGAGGCCCTGCGCAAGCTCTCGACCATGCAGGTCGAGGACTTCGAGGGGCTCCTCGAGGTCATGGACGGAAAGCCCGTTATCATCCGGTTGCTCGATCCGCCGCTCCATGAATTCCTCCCCAAGCCCGAGGAGGAGGAGAAGATCCAGCAGATCGCCGCGGAGTTCGGGGTAAGTGTCGAGGAGCTCAGGGCACGAATAGAGTCCCTACGGGAGATGAACCCCATGCTGGGCCACAGGGGGGTGAGGCTGGGGATAACACACCCCGACATCTACGAGATGCAGGCGGAGGCCATTTTCCGTGCCGCCTGCCGCCTGAAGAAGCGGGGCAAGAACCCGTACCCCAAGGTGATGATCCCCCTCGTAGCACACGTGAACGAGATGGCACGGATGCGGGAGATGGTGGACCAGGTGGCCAAGCGAGTGATGGAGGAGGAGGACGTCGAGCTTCAGTATCAGGTGGGAACGATGATCGAGATCCCCCGCGCCGCCCTCACCGCGGATGAGGTGGCCCGGGCGGCCCAATTCTTCTCATTCGGTACAAACGACCTAACACAAATGACCTTCGGCTTCTCCCGGGACGACGTGGCCAAGTTCATCGGGGAATACATCGAGAAGAAGATCCTCCCCGACGATCCCTTTGCCACCATCGACGCCCGGGGCGTGGGGGAACTCGTCCGAATTGCCACGGAGCGGGGGAAGGAGACACGGCCTGACCTCGAGGTCGGGATCTGCGGCGAACACGGGGGCGAGTCACGCTCGGTCCACTTCTGCCACGAAGTGGGCCTCGACTACGTCTCCTGTTCGCCGTATCGGCTCCCGGTGGCGCGCCTGGCCGCGGCCCAAGCTGCCCTCAAACGAATCGACAAGTAGCCCCGAAAGGGGGAAACGTGGGGGGCGCTGATGTGCCCCTCTTTTTATGGAGCAAAGTGGTGACCTGGGTGGAGTGATTAAAAGGACCGGAAAGCACGTTTAGATATTAGATGTGGGCTAAGATCCGTATACTTCAATAGAAGAATAATGCTCCGCATGAGAACATAGAGGGAACCGCATCGAGGCCGACGGCCGGGTGTCGCTTTGCAGTGAGTTGAAAACGTTCTCTTTTGCCAAACGAGTCCTGGCTCCTCGGGGTAATTCGGGGGACAAATCTTCTTTGATTACAGATGACGATATATTTAGTCTTATGGAGCTATGGCAGATTTACGAGATCGGGTTAAACGAGTGCTCCCTAAATTAAACCAGAACCAAAAGGCTTTGGTTCAGGAGATTCTCACTCACTACGAGGAGTTCATCTTTCTCAGCGTTGAGGAGGCGGCCAAACTTTTGGGCGTCCATAAATCCACGCTTGTCCGTTTGGCACAAAAATTAGGATATTCAGGTTATCCTGGGTTCAGGGCCGCGTTACAGGAGCTATATCGACAGGAAGTTTCACCGGGGAAGAAACTGGGGCGGGCGTTAGCCGAGGTGGCTGATGAAGAGATCTATGCGCGTCTCGTGGAGACAGAGATAGCTTACCTCCGCGAGTCGGTCAACAGTATCCGACCAGAAGCCATTTACCGGGCGGCACAGCTAATTTCCGAAGCGAGACGTGTTTTCATCTGTGGGCGCGGGCCCCAAGGTCCCCTTACGGAATTGTTCGCGTTCCGTCTGCGTCGACTTCATTTGGATGTAATTCCGGTGCCCGAAGAGGGCCGAGGGATCTTGGAGAAGTTACAACTGCTCACCTCCAATGATGTATTAATTATTTACACTTTTCTCTTCCTTCCCAAGGATTATCTGAACGCGTTGGCATTGGCGAAGGAGGTGGGAACCCCCGTGATCCTGATCACTGACACCGTGGTGCAGGAGATGGTCCCGGACGTAGCCGTGACCCTCGCGGCACGCCGAGGACCGGCCGGCATTTACCACACGAATATCGTACCACTGGCCATCCAGACCGCCCTGGTCCTCCAGGTAGCCAGGCTCCGTTCTCCCGAAGTTCTCAAGCACTTGGACCGCTTACAAGAGCTACGGCGACGATTCGGGTACGAATATTATTTGCCCCCTTCACAGAGGCGTACCCACACAACCGGCAGCGATTGAACCGGAGCACTTCTCGGGCCAATGGACCGGCTCCACTAGAGACCCGATTCACGGATAATTTAGTAGCTCCCACAATTTTTTTCCTCCAGTCCTTGCTCCCCTTTCCATCCCGAAACGGGGCCGCGCAATGCGGTGATACCGCTGGCACCGCTGGATCAACTTTAAACCCCCTGAAGCGTCTTTTCTCCATTTGCATAGATGTAAAACCCGCCGTTGGTACAAAAGGACCTGACATCTCTCCTCTCTTCGCTTTTCCTATGAAATCCTCAATCGGGGAGATTTGCGCCTTCAGATAAAACCGAACACTGAAAGCTCGTGTTCCAAGAGCCGCATACCATCTTCTGATGTATTCACCGATGGCCCTTGACCGGGTGGGTTTTCACCGCTATAGTAGCAACATGAGTTGCAAAATGTCTTTAATTTGCAACCAAAGCACCGATATGAATTGTACGTCTTCCTTCCTTTGGCCTCTCGTCTCCAATAGATCCCAGTGAGGGCCACCGTGAAACCGGCACGGGCCCTCGCCCTGGATGGCCATGGGGTGGTCTATTACCGCAACCGGGAGGTGCCGGAGGCGGTAGTGGACGCCTTGCACCGGATTGGTCGACTGGCTGTCTCCCGTGAAACCGCTTTGGCCCGATACCTCGCCCTTCAGGACAAGGTGTTCTCCCGGGAATTGGAGTACCGGGAGATGTTGCAGGAGTTCGTCCGGGAGGTGGGCTGGGACTCACCCTCCGCCCCGATGGAATTACACCGCTTCATCCAGGAGTTCAGCGCTGACATCGTGATCGATCCCGACCTGGTCCCCACCCTGAAGACCCTCCGTCGAAGGGGGATCAAGGTGGGCATGCTCACCAACAGCATCCACCCCGCCGCCACCAAGATCTCCTGGCTCAGGGAAAGGGGCGTCGCTGAGCTGTTCGACCTCATCTACTCCTCCGTGGAAGCCGGCGCCAAGAAGCCCTCCCCGGAGATCTTCCGTTCCTTCGCCCGGACCCTGAGCGTCCCCCCGGAGGAGGTGGTGTTCGTGGGACATGACCCCGCGGAGGTCCAAGGCGCTAAACGCGCCGGGCTCAGGACTGTGTGCCTCAGGTGTCGGTGCGCCGAGGCCGATCACACCATCGATCGTCTGCGACAACTGGTCTCCCTTCCCTACTGGCCTTCGGCGGAACTTTAGGAGGGTTAAATGAGACGCGTACTTTCGGGAATGTTTTTCGCGATCGTCCTCGTCAGCCCGGCCCTGGCCGGGGAGAGCCCATGGGCGATCCATCTCTCCTGGCAGCACGACCCCACCACGACGATGACCATCATGTGGCGGACCGATCCCGGGATCACGGAGTCGGTGGTGGAGTATGGACCCACCCCTGAATACAGGGAGGGCACCACCGGCTCCAGTCACACCTATACCTATGCGGGGGAGGAGGTCCGCTGGCACATAGTGGAACTGGGGGATCTTTCCCCTGGCACCACCTATCACTACCGATGTGGCGCCCCGGGCCACTGGAGCCCGGACCATGTCTTCACCACTGCCCCGGAGGATTCCCCTCGCTTGACCTACAAGTTCGCCGTCATGGGCGATTCCCGCGGAGGTTACGAGGTCCTGGGGACGCTCCTGGGGCTGGTCGCCCAGGAAGGGGTGGACTTCATCATCTTCACCGGTGATCTCACCGATGGGGGAAGCCAGTACGAATACGACCGTTGGTTCGCGGCCGCTGAGTCGGTGTTCTCCGAGATCCCCCTGATATCCGTGCACGGAAACCACGAGGCCATGCTCCCCACCTACTTCGAGGAGTTCGCTTTCCCGGGGAACGAGAAGTGGTTCTCGTTCGATTACGGCCCGGTGCACTTCGTTTTCCTCCTTTCCATCTCCGAGGCCTACGTGACCGAACAGCGGCCCTGGTTGCTCGCGGATCTGAGGCAAAACCGTTCCCCGTGGACGATCGTAGTGGCCCACAAGCCCGCCTTCTCCGCCGACGAGAGCCATGGCCCCACCCGCTACGTCTTGGACCATTGGGTGGACATCTTCGAGAGGTACGGGGTGGACCTCTACTTCAATGGCCACGCCCACGACTACGAGCGCACATGGCCCATAAAAAGGGGAAGGATCGATCAGGAGGGCGTGGTCTACGTGACCACCGGGGGAGCGGGTGCCCCCCTGCACCGAAACGGCCGCGATTGGTGGACGGCGGTCTCGGCAGGCGTCCACCACTACATCGTGGTGCAGGTGCGGCCGCATCAGCTCAGGGTCGTGGTGAAGGATCTCCAAGGTGAGACCATCGACCGGTTCATCCTCTCCAAACCGTGAGGAAAGGGGGGTGGTTTGTGGAATAGCCCGTTTGTCTTTGAAGTCCCGTGGAGCAAGGAGGTGCGATGAGGAGGATAGGGTTGATCGCCATGCTGGTAGTGGCTCTCGGGGCTCTGGCCTTGGCCGGTCCATGGAGGGAGGTGGCCTCCCTGAACGTGGCCCGGGTGAAGGCCAGGGCGTGTGTGTTGGACGGGAAGATCTACGTGATCGGGGGGACGGATCCCGACAAGAATCCCGCTCCGGTAGAGGTCTTTAATCCCCAGACCGGCGTATGGAAGGTCCTGGGACCCAGCCCGGAGAACGTCTCGATGCCGTGCGTGACCGCGGTGGGCGGGACCATCTACGTGTTGGCCGGCCGCACCCTGGATAAGGTCCGGTTGCTCACGGGATATATGTGGTCCCCGAGCTCCGGGGAGCTGGCCTGGACCCCGGTGCCGGGCCACATGTCCATGGCCCACGGGGATGGGGCCTGCGCGGTAATAGAGTCCCAGATCTACCTGATCAGCGGCGAGGACGACACTCTGACCAACGAAGGGGAGGATTACGTGAAGGCCGTGGATGTTCTGGACACCGCCACCCTTACCTGGAGCACCGCCGCGCCCATCATCCCGCATCAGCGGGAGGACTTCGATGCCGTGGCCGTAGGGGACAAGATCGTGTGTCTGGGGGGCCAGGGAGGGCCGGCGCAGTCGCCCCTGGCCTGGTTGGACATCTATGACGCCGCCACGGACACCTGGACCTTCTATGAGGACGGCGCCCCCTTCCCCTGGGAGCATCCCCGCCTGGCCGCGGTGGGCGGCATGGTCTACGCCCTTACAGGTAAAGGGGAGGGCGGTTTCACCAACATGTACCTCGATTTAGAGACCATGGAATGGCAGCGTCTGACTCCCCCGCCGGTGCCGGTGTTCGAATGCGCCGTGGTGGCCTTGGACGAGAAGATCTACGTTATCGGGGGAAAGGACCTCGATGGCAACGTCCTCAATAGGGTCTGGGTTTACGATTCGCAGGCGGAAGAGTGAAGGAGGTAGAGGTGCGGATGCGGATTTTCGGCAGCGTGGTATTGGCGTTGGCTGTGGCCTTGGGGGCCATACCCGTTCTGGGCCAGGGCGGTCTCACCCCGGAACAGGAGGCCTGGCTCAAGGCCGCCAAAATCGGGCCTTATCAGCCGGAACACGAGGACTGGGATGCCATCTATCAGGCGGCCCTCAAAGAGGGCAAGGTAATACTCTACTCTCTGTCATCCCGCTATCCAGATATGGTGGAGGCCTTCAAGGCGGCCTATCCTGGGATCGAGATAGAGGTTTATGATATGACCGGGAACGAACAGATAGAGAAGCTCATGCGGGAGCAGGCGGCCGGAATCTATAATGTGGACGTCCTCTTCCTCTCCAACGAGACCACGGTGACCATGGAGCTCCTCCCCCAACACCTAGTATGGAATTACGTCCCGGACACCGTATTTGGCGAGGACATGGAACACTTGATCCCTATTCAGGAGGTGATCCCGGAGAAATTCCTGAACCCTTTAGTACATAGTCTTGAGGCCAAGGTGGTCTTTTACAACTTCGAGACCTATCCATGTTGTCCCCTCAGGACGCTCTGGGACTTGACCCTGCCAGAGTGGAAAGGGCGGGTGCAGATGAAGGATCCCATGCTCACCGAGGAGAACATGAACTTCCTGCAGATGGTGGTCATGCACGCCGATCAGATGGCCGCCGCCTATGAGGCGGAGTTCGGGGAACCGCTGAAGTTGAGTCCGGGCATCCCCAACGCCGGTTACGAGTGGATCAAGCGGCTGATCGAAAACGAAATCGTGCTCACTACCTCGGACGGGAGTGCCGCCAAGGCGGTGGGAGCGCCGGGCCAGGAGCGGCCTCCGATGACCTGCAGTGTGGCCTCCTCCAAGCTCCGATACAACGCCTCGAAGGGCACCAAGCTCGCCATCTGCTGGAACCTCCTCCCGGTCACGGGGATTACTAAACGCAATTTCCTCTTGACGGCCAACCTCGCTCCCCATCCCAATGCCGCCAAGTTGCTCATCCGGTTCATGCTGGGTGACTCCCACGGCGGCGGAGGGTTCGCCCCTTGGAACGTGCCCGGTGGCTGGAGCCCCCGGACAGACGTGCCTCCCAAGGTGGGTTCCCTGGATATGCTCCACCAGTACACCTGGTTCCTTGACACCCAATGGATCTATGAACACGGTTTGGAGGTCCAAGACTTCTGGCTTGCCCAGTAGTAAAGGGGATCGCCGGGGGCTGGGACATACCCGGCTCCCGGCTCTTTAGAAAATGAGGAACCCGGTCTTCCGCTCTTTGCGACGGGTTTTGCGCCGTCCCGAAAAACTATGGGGCTTGGCGTTAATCCTGGGGTTGATCCTGTTCGTGGTCATACCGGTGAGTTACATGGCGGTACATTCATTCGTCTTCGACTCCTGGGGCCCCCGTTATGTGCGCGGGGTTCAGCCGGGTCAATGGACTCTTTTCTATTGGGATCGTGTATTGATAGGCAAGCTATCTCGGTCTATCTTTTGGGAACCCTTCTCCCATAGTCTTGCCATCGCGATATCCATGAGCGCCATGGCCATTCCCCTGGGAGCCCTCTTCGCATGGTTGGTGGTGAGGACGGATATCCCCCTAAAGGGCTTTTTTAATGCCGTCTTGATCGTGCCCTATATCCTGCCTTCCTGGACCATCGGCCTCGCTTGGTTGACCCTGTTTAAAGCCGAGAGGTTCGGGGGCCAGCCTGGCCTCATCCATTCCTTATTCGGGATTGATCCGCCCACCTGGCTGAGTTACGGGCTCCTCCCGATCGTAATTTCCCTGGGTGCCCACTACATTCCCTATACCTTTATCCTGCTCCGGGGAGCGCTGGCGTCTGTGGATGCGCGATTGGAGGAGAGCGCGGAGATCCTAGGGGCCAGGCGTCTCGAGATCCTGCGGAAAATAACGTTCCCGCTTGTGCTTCCGGCGTTAGGCTCGGCCTTCGTGCTCACCTTCGGTAAGGGGCTCGGCGAATTCGCTTGTCAAGCGTTTCTTGGGCTTCCAATTCGCTATTACACCATGTCCACCCGTGTGTATTCTGCTTTCGAGCATCGCCAGCATAGTCAGGGCTACGTCCTCACCCTGATACTTATCCTGATGACCGCCTTCACCGTGCTCGCCAACCAAAAACTCGTCGGGGCCAGGAAGAAATTCACCACCATAAGTGGCAAGGGAGCTCGCCGCAAACCGGTGAAGCTTGGACCCTGGCGGCTCCCTGCCACCCTCCTGCTGTTGGGGTTCGCGCTGGCCTTCGTATTCGCCCCCATCGGGCTCATCGCTTGGGAGACGTTCATGAAGTATGAGGGTCAGTACTCACTTACTAACCTCACCCTCCACTATTGGGTGGGGAAAGGAGATCCCATGCTGGCCGATGGACAACCGGGAATATTCCGGAGCTCCTTTATCTTGGGGGCGATCAAGAACTCGGTGCTCTTAGCCGGGACCACGGCCCTCTTAAGTGGAGTGATCGGGATCCTCCTCGGGTATGCTGTGGTGAGGACACGGGGCTCATGGCTTTCCCGTGCCATCGAGTTCCTCTCCTTCACCCCATATATGATCCCCGGAATCGCCTTCGGCGGAATTTATCTAAGTATCTTCGCACGGAAATGGGGCCCGCTTCCCGCACTTTACGGGACCTTTGCTTTGCTCGTCCTCACCTGCGTGGCCAAATACTTACCCTACTCCTCTGGCTCCGGTATATCGGCCATGCATCAGATCGATCCTTCCTTGGAAGAGGCGGCCGAGATCCAGGGAGAGGGATGGCTGGGGCGGTTCCGCAAGGTCATCTTGCCGTTGGCGAAAGGAGGATTCCTCTCGGCATTCTTGCTCACCTTCATTACCACCATGCGGGTACTTGATCTTATCGTGCTCCTTGTGACCCCGAAGACCCGCACCATGACCTCCATCATCTTCCGCTATCAGCAACAGGGCTATACCCAGCACGCCTACGGGATCATGCTGTTGATCGTGGTCATAACTCTGGTGGGACATTACCTGGTGCGGCGGCTGGGAGGGCGGATCCAGTTCTAGGAAGGGGGCGATGCCGGATATCTGGATCAAGCAGTTAACCAAGCGCTTCGGCGCGGTCACGGCGGTGGATGGGCTCACCCTCGAGATCGGTCACGGTGAATTCGTGACCCTGCTCGGGCCATCGGGCTGTGGCAAGACCACCACCCTTCGGTGCCTGGCGGGTTTGGAGGAGCCCGACGCCGGCGAGATCTTCTTCGGGAAACGGTGTGTCTTCTCCGCCCAACGCGGGGTGTTCGTGCCCCCCGGTGGGCGGGGGATCGGGCTGGTATTCCAAAACTATGCCCTGTGGCCCCATATGACCGTATTCCATAACGTGGCGTTCGGGTTGAGGAAGAAAAAACTCCCCAGGGCGGAGATCCGCCGGCGGGTGATGGAGATATTGAACCTCCTTGGGCTTCAGGGATACGAAAACCGCTTTCCCAGTGAACTTTCCGGTGGGCAGCAACAACGGGTGGCCTTGGCACGGATGATCGTGACCGAACCGGAGATACTCCTGTTCGATGAGCCCCTTTCGAATCTCGATGCCAAGCTCCGCATGACACTGCGGGCGGAACTCAAGCGCCTCCACGCGGAAATTGGGGCCACCACAGTCTACGTAACTCACGATCAAGTGGAGGCCTTGACGCTGTCCACTCGAATTGCCGTCATGAACCTGGGGATAGTGCAGCAGGTGGGCTCACCGGCAGAGGTTTACCACCACCCGGCCAATCTGTTTGTGGCGGAATTCATGGGGAATCCATCTACGAACCTACTGCGAACAAGGGTCCTCGATCCCGGGCCCCCGACCAGGGTCGCATTGGAGGCCGATCCAACTGTCACTCTGGTCTTGGAAGGCGGGAAGATCGAGGGGGATGCGGAGGAGGTCATCGTCAACGTCCGGCCCGAGGATGTGGAGATAAGCGCCTCTCCCATGGAGGGCGGAATAGCGGCCGGGCTTTCCGCCGTATTGCCCACCGGGTCCGAATGCGTGACTTACCTCCGCTTACGGGAAGGGGAGTACGAGATCGTGAGCAAAGGACCCGAGGAGATGCACCTCTATTTGGAACCTAACCAAAGGGTTTGGATCCGGTTCAAGCGGGGCAACGTGTTCGATGAGGAATCCGGGACGTTGCTCTTCTCCTTCGGTTTCAAGGTCCCGGGAGGGAAAGGGTGACCCTGCGGCTGGGCATTGCCCCTAGCCGCTCTTTCCCCGGAAATTGGCAAGACATTTTGCAGTTTTGCTTGGAAGCAGGTTTTGTGGGGGTAGAATTAAAGTACGAGCTCCCATTTATTCTTCCCGAGCGATTTTCGCCGGGGATGATGCGGGAGTTCGCCCGTGCCCGGATGGAGCACGGTCTCGTTTACTCTCTACACGGCCCCTATGTCAACATCGGCTCACCTCTCAGTTACCGCTGGCGGGCTGCGGTGGACGAACACCTTCGGGCGCTGGAAGTAGCCCAGGAACTCGGCGCCGAGACATACACAGTCCATCCCGGTTTCATGGAGGCCAAGTACGCAACTCCGGAACTTTTGGCGCGAGGAAGGAGGCTCACTGCCAAAGCGCTTCAGGAAATGCTCCGAAATGCTGGCGAAATAACATTGTGTTTGGAGAACCAAAACCCTGCCGAAGGAGATAAGGCGAAGTGTGCTGCTTCTCCATGTGAACTCCGGGAAATACTCGTTGCAGTGGGCGAACTTATCCGAGTAACGTGGGATGTAGGACATGCGAATATATCGCCCGCGGGAGTGATGGGCTTCGTCGATGAACTGGGATTGGAGAGGATAGCCGTGGTCCATTTACACGATAACGACGGAAGAAAGGACTCCCATGATCCCCCGGGTACCGGCACGGTGCCGTGGAAAAACGTTCTGGATCTACTATCCCGCAGGGAAAATAACCCCGTCCTTTATCTGGAGCTCCGTAACAAACAAGACTTCTTGCGAGGAAGGGATTTTCTGCACGGGCTCATGGGGAGACTCTTTTCTCGGGGGTGGGCCCCGGACGTCGATGTTCCCATGGGCTTCACCTCACAGGAGTGCAACCAGTTCTCTGGCGAAAAGCGATCGCTCCACGATTATTAGCTTCTTCGTTGATCCGTGGAGCACTTGAGCCCTTCCCTGTTCAACCCGACCCGTGCCTGGGCTGTTCAATCTATGCGGCGCAGGCAGATGTACCTGGGAAGGAACCCTGACCATCCCTGGAATCCAACTCCCGAACTATTCCCATACCCTCCGCCCCTAGATGTAATAAAGTTCGAGATCCTTGGCGGTGTGAATTTCCCTCCCCGGCCGCGATACCGCCACCACCCGCTCCGTACCTCCATACGCCAAGGACGTGAATATGGTCAGGCACCGATCCGCGAAGAGGTAGAGTGGTGCGAAGGGTTGATGGGAGCGGACGAGCACCCTGAGGCCGAGTCGGTCCATAATCTCCTCGAAGTAATCCTTCCCGAAGGCAGGGCGCCCGAAGGTGCCGGGGTCCACAACGTAACCGGGGGCGTCCACCCAATCGCCCCACGTCATCTTGCGCCAGTCGAACGAACCGAGCTCCACCCGGGCGATCCCGTCCACCCCATCCACATCGGGGAAGGCCCCGTGTAAGGCCAGGAGCCCGGCGGGATGATGAGCGGCGAATGGAAGCGCTGAGAGGGCCTCAGCATAATACCGCGCCTCCACCGGCGAAAGCCTCCTCCAGAAATCAGCGGGGGTGAAGGGCTCCACCGTCCAGGCTTCGTGGTTTCCCATGAGGAGGTAAAGTCTCTCGGGATATTCCACTTTCGTGCGCAAAAGTAGCTCGAGATTCCCCTCGGAATCGGGCCCGCGGTCCACATAGTCTCCAAGAAAGACGATCACGTGGTCGGGACGCAGGAACCGCGAGATCACAAACTCGGAGGCCTCACTGTCCCCGTGGGTATCGCCCACGAATACGATGGTCTTATCCCCCGGCAGACGGATGAGCCTCCCCTCACCGCGGAAGATCTCAGCCGCCCGCTCTAGCAGCTCCTTTTCCATCACCCACCCTCAGAAACGCAAATTCCAAGTGAAGGAGAACAATGGACTTGTATCCCATTTGAACCCGAATGTAAAGCCGGGGAATGGAGAGAAGGAAAACTCAGCCCCTATGCGGGTAATGCCCATGAAGCTCCCGGACTCCTGGAAGAAGATGAACCCCTTGAACTGATAGCGCCCACCACAACATGCTTGGCCACAGACCCCGACCTCTAAGTACTCGAACTCGTCCCCCTGGAAGATGTCCTCCCCGAGGATTTCTTCTAAAGCTATCACGTCGAAGGCAGTGAGGAACTTGGCATAACTACAATCTCCGAATTCACAGCGAAGCTCGAGCCCATAAATGTAGAGACCCGTGATCGTAAATCCGTTCGCGAACGCGGGCTCGGCATAGATCTTGACGTATGGCTTCCAGATAACCCCGTCGAAGTCCAGGGAGACGGTCTTATGGGTGGGTGTGAAGTGGATGGTGACGTCAAAATCGAGGCCACAGCAGAGCTTCAGAGCGTCCTCCAGCGTGATCTCCAAGTATTCGAAGCCGCGACACTTGGTGAAAGAGAGCTCCGCGCTCACCCCAACTCCACAACACGGCTGAAAATCCTCCAGGGACAACGTGGCCTTGACGAACTGGATGCCGGTGGAGACATCGTCGAACATGAAGCTCGCCTTAAAGGGAGGAAGCTCGGTCGTGAACGTGTACCGCATATAATGGGGGACCCAGAGCTTGAAGACGAGATCGTCGGACTGGGGGAGGGGGATATCGAATGCGGCCGCGCCCAGTTCCGCTGCCCGGGCCGTGGCCAGGTTCTCGAGGTAGGTGCGGGCCGCGGTGGTGTAATCGCTCAGGTCGGGAAGGACCTCGAATGGACCTTCCACGGTCTCCCGCTTCAGGAGGACGGTTTTCGCGACGTCGGCGTAATAGGAGATGGTCACGCGGGGGATATCGACCTCCCGATCCCGCGAGACGAGCAGGTACCGCAAGTTCGATAAGCAGGCGGTCGACCAGCTCTGGCCAAAATCGCCATAGGAGAATTCGAGCACGTGCTCGAGGAAGTGTTCCATTTTGAATGAGAAATCAACTCCCGCGAGGGAGATGCCAAGCTGAAGATAAGCCCACCGGTAGATAGGGCCGAGGATCTTCCATTCCACCGCCGGTGGGTCAACGGGAGGATCCACGGGGTCGCCCGCGACGGTATAGGGAGTGGTCTTGAGTACTACGTCTATGGGCGAGATTAGGGCCTCGCCCAGGAGGCTGAGGGGACCTACATGTCCCTCAAGTCCCAGGCGCTCCTCTGTGAATCCCCGAGCGCCGTTGAAGACCGAGCTGGTGTACAGCGTGATATCCGGAGTCGCGATCCCCAAAGTGAACTTTATATAGCTGAGCTCGATATTGGGGATCACGTCGACGTGGGCCTCCCAAGAACCCGTGAGACGTGTGGCTAGACATGCGAGTGATATCGCAAAAATAACGAGAACCCCCACCGGGATTTTCCTCATTTCCCTCCTCCTTCCGAAGACTATTCTCGGAGGAGAGACGAGCCTTCAGAAAAGGCAGCCTGCTCTTGTGCCCCCCGCTTTCTTCTCCACGGTGGGGAAAAAATGACCGTAATCTATATTACATCCGATCCGAGGTGGGGGTCAGAAGGTCGCGAATCGTCCACATGACGCGGGATTTCCTGGGAACGAGCCCAAAGTATATCCGGAGAATGCTCGGCCAAGCCTGACCCTTACGATTATTGATACAGCCTAAATCCCTTCTGTCGTGAGCCTGCGCGCGATCTCCCGGTGCCGAGGGATATGGTCATAGAGTCCGTCGTTTACCAGGTGTCCTCCCCGCACCAAGATTTCGCCGTTCACCATGACCAAATCGGCATACTGGGCGCCGCAATGGAGGAGCCCCGCCACGGGGTCCGCCGCCCCGGAGAAGTTCAGCGCGGAGATATTCCAGAGGGAAAGGTCCGCGCACTTGCCCGGCTCGAGCGTCCCGATCTCATCGGCGCGGTGGAGAACCTCTGCCCCGCCCACGGTTGCCATCCGGAGGGCTTTCCTGGCGGGCATCGCCTCGGGCCCGTATTTCACCCGGGCGACCAGCATCGCCTGGCGCGCCTCCCGGATCATGTTGGAGTGGTCATTGGAGGCCGATCCATCCACTGCCAGTCCCACCTTGACCCCCGTTTCGAGCATCTCCACCACCGGGGCGATCCCAGATCCGAGGAGCATATTGGAGGAAGGACAGTGGGCCATCCCGGCTCCGGCCCGGGCGAGCCTTTTTATATCCGGAGAATTCACGTGCACCAGGTGCGCGAGCCAAACGTCCCCCTCGAGCCACCCCAGCTCCTCCAAGTACTCCACGGGCCGCACCCCGAACTTCTTTTTGCAGAACTCCTCCTCATCGATGGTCTCAGCCAAATGAGTGTGCAAAAGGACCCCGTTTTCTCTCGCAAGCTCGGCGGTCTCGCGCATGAGCTCCGGTGTGACGGAGAAGGGGGAGCAGGGGGCCAGGGCGATCCTGGTCATGGCTCCGAAGGAGGGGTCGTGGTACGCCCGGATCAGCCGTTCCGAGTCGGCCAGGATCTCCTCCTCGGTTTGGACGACGTCCTCCGGGGGGAGCCCTCCCTCTTCCCGGGAGAGGGACATGGAGCCCCGGGTGGGGTGGAAGCGGATCCCGAGCTCCCGCGCGGCCTCGATCTCCACGTCGATGAGCCGCTCCCTGCCTTCGGGGAAGAGGTAAAGGTGGTCGGAAGTGGTGGTACAGCCCGAAAGGAGTAATTCCATGCAACCGACGAGGGTGGAGATGTAGACCGCCTCCTCGTCGATCCCCCGCCAACGCTCGTAGAGGAAGATGAGCCAGTCGAAAAGCTTCTTGTCGGCGGCCCCGGGGACGGCCCGGAAGAGACTTTGGTAGAGGTGGTGGTGGGTGTTCACCATCCCCGGGATCATCACCCGATCTCGGCCGTCGATCACCTCGGCGAACGGCCCCGGCGGGGGCTCCCCCTCCCCCAGGGCGGCGATGCGGTTGCCCTCCACCAGGAGCCACGCCCCCTTGAGTTCTCTTCCCTCGCGGTCGAAGGTGGCAATAACCTCCACGTTTTTGAATAGGATCCTCTGCATCTCCGTCCCATTCTTCGCCATGTTATGCATCTCGCCGCTCTTAAAGCTTGAGCTCCACCTCATGACAGCGCTCGAGGAACGCGGCGAGGAGGTCGATGGCCGCTTGGATGTCTTTCTTGTGGGCGGCCTCCACCGCGGTGTGAACGTAGCGGGTGGGGATGGAAATAGTCACCACCGCCACCCCTTCCCGGGCGAGCTGCATCGCTCCCGCGTCCGTCCCACCCCGGGGGAGGATCTCCAGTTGGTACGGGATCCCCTTCTCCTCCGCCAAATCGACCAAGAACTGGACGAGTTTGGGGTGGGAGATGGACGCCGAGTCCTTGAGCTTGATCGCGACGCCCTTTCCCGCCTGGGTCACCCGTTCCTGGGGTTTGGCGTCGGGGATGTCGCAGGCGATGGTGACGTCCAGGGCCACGCCGATCTCAGGGGCGATGGTGAAGGCACTCGTCCGCGCCCCCCTGAGGCCCACCTCCTCCTGCACCGTGCCCACGAAGTGGATATCCGCCCGGTGCTCCCCCAATTTTTTCAATGCTTCAATCGCAACGTAGATCCCAACTCGATCGTCCAGGGACTTCCCCGAAACGAGCTCGCCCATCTCCACGAACTCCTGGTGAAGGGTGACCATATCACCGAGGGACACCAGATCTTTGACCTTTTCCGCCGGGAGCCCCACGTCCACGAAGAGCTCCTTCACCTGGGGCACTTTCTTCCGCTCTTCCTCGGGGAGGATATGGACGGGTTTCACCCCCACGGCCCCGATAAGGACGCCGGATGCGGTGTGTACCCGCACCCGTTGGGCGATCAGAGTGCGGGGGTCGAAGCCCCCCAGTGGTTCCACCCGCAGGAAACCCGTCTTCTCGTCGATATAGGAGACGAGGAAGCCGATCTCGTCCATGTGGGCGGCCACGGCCACCTTCGGCCCCTCGCCTCGCTTGTGGGCGATGATGTTCCCGAGGATGTCGGTCTCGACCTCGTCCACAACCCCATCCAGCGCCTCGCGGACGATGGCCCGGATCTCCTCCTCGTGTCCGGGTATCCCGCTCGCCTCCGAAAGCCTTCTCAATAGCTCCACGTATCCTCCTTTCCGGCGCTCGACCGGTCTATCCCAGGGTCACGTCGAGGTAAAGCATACACAGGGCCCCGAGGATGAACCCCAGGGAGGCCAGCCGCTCATGGCCCTTCCGGTGGGTCTCGGGGACGATTTCATCAGAGATGACATATAACATCGCCCCGGCGGCGAACCCCATGGCATAGGGGAGAATGGGGCGCGCCACGTCCACCGCCCAGGCACCGAGGACCGCCAGTGGGATCTCCACGAGGCCCGCTCTGATCCCCACCACGCTGGCGTAGAAGTAGGCCCCCATTCCAGCCCCTAAGGCTGAGACCGCCACCGCCAACCCCTCAGGCAGGTTTTGGAGCCCGATGGCCCACATGAGGGAGAGGGCGTTGTCCAGGTTCCCGGAGCCGAATCCTACTCCCACCGCGAGCCCCTCGGGCATGTTATGCAGGGTAATGGCGATGATGAAAAGCCACACCGCTTTGATGCGGGCGCTCGTCATTCCCTCCCGGCCGCCGATGAGGTGGAGGTGGGGCACCATGTGATCCGTAAGGTCCAGTGATAGCGCCCCGAGTACCACCCCGGCGATCACCGGCCAGATCCCCCCGTACTCGATCCCGGGGAGGATAAGGCTGGTGAAACTAGCGGTGAGCATCACCCCCGCGGCGAACCCCAGAGCCCCGTCCAGAAACCCCTCCCGGGGTCGGCGCCAGACCACGATGAGCAGCGCCCCCAGCGTATTGAACAGGGTGATGACGATGCCCCCGAGGAGTCCCTGGAGGATCAAGTTCTCGCCGGAGAGCTTTACGAAAAGGGCCTCCATCGCTCTCCTCAGAGGACGTGAATCGCCCCGCCCAGCGGCCCTTCCGCCGCCTCAGAGAGCGCTTCCGAGAGGGTGGGGTGTGGCCGGATCGTCTCCGCGAATCCCTCGAGATCGAGGCCCAGGTGGACCGCGAGGGAGGCTTCGCCGATGAGCTCCGATGCCCACGGCCCCACGATCCCCACCCCGAGGACCTTCCCCGATCCTCTCTCGGCGACCACCTTGACTAGGCCCCGGTCCTCCCCCAGGGTGTGTGCACGCCCGGAGGCCGTAAACGGAAACCTCCCGATCACGATCTCGTGGCCCCGCTCCCGTGCCTCTGCCTCGGAGAGCCCGACGGTGGCGATCTCCGGGGAGGTGAAGACCACCGCCGGTACCGGTGGCCTCTCCTTGGGCCCGTGTCCGCATATCGCCTCGGCCACCGCTTTACCATCCCATTGGGCCCGGTGGGCGAGCATCGGGCCCGGGACCACGTCCCCGATGGCATAGATCCCTGGGACCGAGGTCTCGAACCCTCCGTCCACGGCGATAAAGCCCTTCTCATCCCTCTTCACGCCGATCCCCTCTAGGCCCAACCCCTCGACATAGGGGCGTCGGCCCACAGTTACGAGGACGAGCTCAGCCTCCAGGGCGAGTACCTCCCCCTCCGGACCCCGCACCCGGGCGACGATCCCTGCCGGGGTCCGCTCAAGCCCACGCACCTGGCTCCTCGTGTGTACTTTGAGCCCCAGCGTGGGGAGGGCCCGGACGACGTGGGAGACGAGCTCGGGGTCGATCCCGGGGAGGACCTGGTCCATGAGCTCCACTACCACGACCTCCGTGCCCACGGCGGCAAAGAATGTACCGAGTTCCATCCCGATGTAGCCCCCGCCAACGACGAGCACGCTTTCGGGCCGCTTCGAGAGAGACAGGGCCTCACGGGAGGATATCACTCGCTCGCCATCGAATTCGAGGCCCGGAAGTTCCATCGGGGCGGAACCCGTGGCCACCACGGCCACCTCCGCCTCGATCTCCAGGTCCGCGCCCTCCACCCGGACCAACTTTGGGGCAGCGAACCGCGCCTCGCCCATGATCAGCTCGACCCCGTTCCGCTCACACAGGAACTTGACCCCTTGGGAGAGGCGCCACACCACTTCCGCCTTCCACTCTTGGAGTCTTTCCCAATCGAGGGAAACCACTCCTGCGTCTATCCCGAAGGCTTTCGCTCCCCGGAGCTCGCGTAAGAAGTGGGCGGCGTGGAGGAGGGCTTTGGTGGGGATGCAACCGTGGTTCAAGCAGGTCCCCCCGAGGGCACCCTCCTTCTCCACCAGGGCCACCGATTTCCCGAACTTGGCCGCCCGGATGGCAGCGGAGTATCCCCCAATGCCGCCGCCGATAACCAACACCTCAACCCTTTTCTTCACCCCTCATCACCCAAACCGGATCATGCTCCAGCGAATCATGGATTACAAATATGAATGCGGAGGTGTTCGACTCAGCCCTTTTCGGGAAAGATCTCGACGATGAGTTGGGCGGCCCCTATACGACCGGCGGAGTCAGTAACAATGAGGATCACCACCCATCTCCCCGGTTCGGGGAAGGAGAGCTTCACCCTCTCCCCCTCGGCGGTGATACGACGCTCACCCAACCGAAATTCCCAACGGAAGGAAACGATGGTCGCATTGAAGGCCTGACTTCCGCTGCCATCGAACTCCACTTCCTCCCCAGCTTTCGGACGCTCCGGGGTGTATGAGATCTTTGCCACTGGAGGGGCAAAGGTAATCACCACGGGCTTCGGTTTTCGGTAGGCACCGAACCTAACCTCCGCGGTTCCGTATTCGGGCACCTCCACCTTCACGGGCGTGGGGGTGGTGAGGACGAAACGCTCCGGGAGGCTTTCTTCCACCAACCCCACCTCATATTGGCCAGAGGGGAGCTCCAGCGAAAAGAGCCCCGCCTGGTCAGTCTCCACCGTCCACTCACCATCCTCGCCGCTGACGGTGACTTTCACACCGGGAATCCCCGCTTCACCTGGGTCATACTCGCCGTCCTTGTCGGCGTCTTGGAAGACGAAACCCTTGAGCCAGGCCCGGGGACGTAGGGGAATCTCGACCGTCACCTCTTGGCCACGGACAACTTCAACAGACGGAAGCGGTCGTGCTGGCGCAAGCTCGGGAAGGGGTTCGGACAACGTGATCCGGTACACCCCTGGGAGAAGCGGTGGGAAGATGAAGAATCCGTCTTTCCCGCTTAAAGCTTCGCGCCCATCGGCTTCGAGGAGGACTCCCTCTACTCCTTCATCTTGGGGACCGAAGGCGAGGTCTCCGTCTCGATCGATGAATATGTGCCCCGCGATGCGACCCCGGGTGGGACCGAGGAAGGGGAAGTCGGCCGGGAAGGAAAGGGAGAAACTGGCTTCCCAGCTGGACTTCCCCTCTTCCACCGTGTACTCCCAGCTCCAGTCCGCCCTCCCTTCGCCCACGGGAATATTCCGGGCCGCGAGGGAGAGGGTGGTCTCTCCTTCGGCAGCCGAGAAGGAAAGGGAAGGGCTCCCCAGCGCCCTGGGGAGCCGCGCCCGCAGTTGCAATGAAGAACTGGGGGCAGGTGCTCCATCCCCAAATGTGGCGGATACCTCGGCGCCGAAGGAAAACTCTGCGAACTCAGTTGTGAGGTTAAAGCCCCCCGAAAGTACAAGGGATCCCGACAGCTTCTCGAGGACGAAGTCCTCCTTGAAGGAGGAGGAGAGGGAGATGTTCCAGGAGAGCTCGCTCGCTCCTCGCAGAGAGGCCCGGAATGAGACCGACCTCTCGTTCACACTTTGAGGAGCGGGGAAGTCCCAACGGTGCACATAATTGACATCCAACCGAGGCCTGAGGTAAACCCGAGGCGCGATAGATACTCGCAGCTCGTGAGATACAAGCTCTCCCGGTGGGCTCTCCCGCGAGAAGGAGGAAAATCGGTACGTAGTTACAAGAGAAAAAGAGTCCAAAGTGCTCTCCCCCGTCAAGATGAACTCGTTCCGGGGGCTTTGGCGGGGATATCCTCGGGAAACTTGGAAGAAAGAGGCGGCGAGCTGGTGTCCAGTTCCGGAAAACTTCCCCCCGACCCGCCAGGCATAACCGATTTCAGTCGCGGTGCCCTGGGAGATAAGACCCCACATCGAGAAATTTCTCGAGAGGTCCCAGTTGAAGTTGAGCTCCTGAAAGGCGAAACCCTCGGCGGAGTCCCCAGCCCACACGAACCCGAGGAAGAAATCGTCTCCATTGCCGGTGAGGGAGATACCCTTGGCATCTTTTGTATAAAGGGCCCGCCAGGTACCGAAGCCTTCCACCTCACCGCCGAAGAGGGGCTTTCCTGAAACCCCGAGGAGCACGCCCGATATCGAGCCCCCGTGGAGGTAGAAGCTTTTCCCACCCCCGGTCCAGCTCAAGCGGAGGTCGGAGAGCTCTGCCTGGGCCACGCTCGCACTCGTATCGACGTAGAAGTTGAAGAGCTCGATATCGCCCCAACCACGCAGGGTCAGCTCTGGATTTCCGCTGGAGTCCACCTCCAACGTGGCCGCCACGTCCCACTGGGGGTACAGGCTCTTTCTCACGAGCTCCGGTGGCGGGGGAAGAAAACGGCCAGAAAGCCGAAGTTCTCGGCTCAGTGAGAAGTCGTGGGTTGATGTCGCGATGAGCCGGAGAGAGTAACCGGAGCCGGGTTCCGCGTGAGGCGGAACCTCGGCCCGGATTTCTAAGATCTTTTCTTCACCGGGGAGAAGCTGGACCTCCCGCGCCGAGAGCCTCACTTTCCACTCGCCGTACGTGGCCAATTCCAAGACATATGCGTCGGGAACGTTTCCCGTGTTCATGATGAGGAACCTCCACACGGCCTTCTGTCCGACCTGGGCTCGCTGAAGCGGCTCGAGCCAACGAAGCGTGAAATCCCAGTATGGAAGGACCTCCACGTGAGTCGTAGCCTTTGCCCATACCGTGGGGTCGTTCGACGAGCTCACGGTGAGACGGACATCATATTTGCCCGCTATGGCGAACTGAGGGACGATCAAATTTACGAAAAGATATCCACGCTTACCTGCCCTCAAGAAAAATGACGCTTGCTCAGGGAAATAGTCCCAGCCCTCAGGGGTCTCGAGATCGAGGATATAGAGGTCATCCTCTTTGCCCAGGTTGCTTATTGTAAAGACATGGGTTACGATCTCACCTGGGGTCGCGATTTTTGTGGACGTAGCGGTCACCGAGACTGCGAAATCTCGGGCTAGAGCGAGCTCACCGGAGATATAAAGGAGAACCAAAAAGCAAAACGGGAGCAAAAGCACAATAAGAGTCCCATCTAATCGCTTTTTCCATGGCATCTTCACCCTTCAGACTCGACGGATTCTGGTGCTGGGACTTGGACCAGGACGCCACCTTGGACCATATACTCGCCGCCGAAGTCGATGGTGGCGAAGGCGTAATAAATCCCGTCCGGAAGAAGTTCACCCGTGGGATCCTCCACCAGGATGATCCGCTCTTCGCCGGGGAGGGTGGGGAATTCCTCGATCTCAAACTTGCGGACCGTCTCGCCGAAGACGTCGCGGACCTCCACAGTGCCGCGGTTCGTAGTGTGAGCGTTGCCGATGTTCGCGTAGATGATACGGAGCTTCAGCGGAGAAGTACTCGCCACTACCACTTCGCGGATTTCTCCCGCGGGAGAGGCATTTTCGGGGTCTTGGCGGAGGAGTTTTACCGCGTAGGCTACTACTACGCGCGTCTGGCCGAGGGCCTCACCGGCCTCCTCTTCGGGAGGATACTCGGCCACTAAAAAGAGTGCCCAATGGTCCCCTATTGCATCCTCTGGAACCTCGATTTGAACCGAGATCCACACCCTCTCTCCGGGGGTGAGACGCAAGGAGGCATCGGAGTAAGTAACCCACGGGGCACATGAGCCATCCAATTTTCCGGGAGGGAGGATCTGGAGTTTTCCTTCCGGTGTACGCCACCAGTCGTGGAGGGTAATACGTACCTCGGCCACGCTTTTCCCCACATTTTCCACCCAAAAGCCTGTGGTGGCCTTTCCTCCGGACGGTATAGGGACCTTTAAGGAGAGTGGGCGGACGGTGATCTCAGCCCACGCCGCTGTGGCGAGAAATAGGGCCACAATCGCAGAAAAAATCCCGCTCTTGAAGATTTTCATGCCCGTTCCCCAACAAGTTTTATTGGGGAACGGCTACGACATGGAGGACAAAGGTAAAAGATTCGGAGGCTTTACGATCCCCCAGATCGGCCAAATCGACCCGCACGGGGTAAGTTTGAGCCTCGTTTCCCGGGGTCCCGGAGAAGCCCGGGAGGAGGGTGTAATTCGGACAGCGGGGCACGGTTATCCACTGCTGGTTGTAACTCAATTCCACTGGATCTGTGCTAAATTCAGGGACGGGCGCTGGCGTCACCTCGTAACAGATCCGTGGCTCATAAGGGACACTAGCTGACACCGTCACCTGCAACTCGCCGAGAGGGGCATACCGATTCCCCCCGAGGAAGTCCTGGGTGACGGTGGAATCTTGGAGCCCCTGGACCTGTACGTCGAGCTGGCATGATTCGATTCGCAGACAGGGTTTATCGAAGGAGGCCTCTCTTCTCCCACTGCCCGACCCTGGGGGATTCTCATCGTCGAGCCTTATCATAAACGCAAGATTTGTACGTAATCCCTCCGTAGTTTCCTGTACCACATCCGTCACATCTATCTCCTGCCAGCCTGTCGAGAACACCTGAACCCGTGCGACGAGATCTCCAGGAGGTTGGTTATCCCATGTGAACGCGGTTCCGTCCCAATCCACTGCATATACCGTGATCCACACTCCTGAAGGATGAACTCTCTGAAAACGCAACCGGAGAAAGGCAGTCTGAACACACTCTGGAAGCTGGTCTTCGGGGAAATGGATATAAGAGCGCCAAACTTGGTTCGTCCATTGCTTTCCTTTCAGATCCCACTTAAGCTTTACTCGATGGAGCTTTTTATTGCTGATTACTACAAAATCTTCGTTTCCCCCGTAGAACTCTTTCGTAATATAGGCGTCCACATCCGTCTTTAGATCACACTGTGAATGGCCTCGGATGGGAAGATTCGCCACGACGAATAAAGTCGCTAAGAAAACGAGATATCTAAACGCCCTCATCTACGATCACCCCAGTCAAGTGCAAAGGACCTCTCGTGGGCAATTCTACGAGAAGCGGTATATAAATGTATTCGCCGGAGGGAGCCCTTAGTTCCTCGACAAACCCCACCTCACCTGAAAGGGGCGAGAAGATCGGCGGTCCGTAAACGCTGGGAACGTAGACCTTCCCAACCTCGGAAGGCACATACGAAAGGAGAATCCCGAAGAGAGTTCCTTCCGGCAAGGACCCAACTGGCACTTTGATCGAGCCGACGAACATCAAATCCGCCGGACCGGAGGGCTGCACGGTCTGCGGACTACAGAGTGCCCATCGTAGGGCCTCTTCCCCTTCCTCCTCGTGCACTATCACCGGGACGACGCAGTTTTGCCACTGCGAAACCGCTTCCTCCAATCTCGGCGCCCAATCCCGGGGGGCCCAGGGGAAAAATACCGCCGTAGGGTCACCTTGGACGGCTGTTTCGGGATCGTCAGAAAAGAGCACCTCACCACTGGGGAGGATCGCCATCGCTCTCGTCGCGACGAAGGGAAACATCGCTGACTCGCTCACCTTTGCCCTATAGTTCAGGAAGACTTTGTCCCCCGGTGATAACCCCGCGAAATGACACCGAATCAGTGTCAGACCATCCCTTCTGACAAGTTTTGCACGCCCCGGCTCGATAGACCCAGGCACCACTTGGAGCATTGGGGGAACGAATTCCAATAAGTCGACCTCCGTATCCCATCCTAAGGATGTGTAAGAGATCAGGACCTCCAGTGTATCCCCTGGAGAAACTATGCGGGTCCTAATGGTACGGGATCTTGAGAAGATTTCCTTTGTAAAAGCTCCGGGACCGGGAAAGAGCGAGGCCGCTGCACCGGCGACTTCCCGCACGAAGGCGATCGCGGGGTCGAGGACGGCGGGCGTTGCGGGGTCATCTGCCGTCAGAACAAATCCGTTCCCGTAGAGAAGTCCTTGTGCGAAAACACTTGCCAAATTTGCGTTTTCACCTGTGAAGCTCGCGACAAAGTAAATTTGAGCCTTGCCATTTGGGGGAAGAGGTGCGAGCTTCGCCTCTAGCGCCTTCAGTTGTCCGAATTCCAAACGGCGCCAATCAGCTGAAAGCGTCACCGGATGAAGGGAAGGAGAGAAGGTCACCAAGTAACGGAGGCCGTCCAATGGCTCGGATGAGAGGTTCACGATCTCAGCGGTGTAGGTGAGCGTGTCGCCGGGGTCGAGCAGGCCATCACCATCGGCATCGTTGAGCAGAGACACGGTTTGCTCTACATGTATGGGGGGCAGCGGGAGGCCGTAGAAGGATATGCCCTGTTTTTCGAAGGCCGCGGCTCCTCCAACCGGACCGCTGATGTAAAGGGTGGCACTAACAGCCCCACCCGTATCGGCGGACACAAGAAAAGGAACGACCAGGGCTGCTGATATCAGCAGCCCTGGTCTCAAAGAACGTCTCATTGCATCAGAGATTGTTCTTCTCTTCCACGACGAACACGATGGTGAAGGTGATTTCTTCGTCGGTTTCGCGGTCGCCCAGGTTCTCTGGTTTGAGCTTCACCTCGTAGTTTTTCGTAGTCCCGCCAGTGCTGATGTTGTTATCTCCCGTGAAGGAGTAAAGAAGGGTGAGCACGCTGGTAGAATAAGGGCCTGTGTAAGCGCTGGGATTTGTAATCTCCTCATAAGTCAGAGTGTAAGTGTTGGCGCCATCGTAGAGGAACACCAGGTCTTCCGCATCGCCGAAGAACGGGTCTACATCGTTTGCTCCTTCCTTGGCGTAGTAACAACCCCAGAGGTTGAAATCGGTGAGGGCTTTTACCACAACCACAATGTCATTGGACCCACTGTCCCAATCGATTATTGTGCCGCCACTCCAACCGGCAATGTCTCCCTGCTCGATAGCGAGGTTTTCCCACTGGTCGGTGACGGAGATGCTGACCACGGCATTTAGCACAAGCTGTGCCGAAGCACTGCCACTAGGGGCAGCCAATACCACCAAAGAATTGAGGAGCAAAGCTCCTACCGCAAGAACGAACGTTACCTTACGCACTAAGACCACCTCCATGGATGTTTTTCATCCATGGGGGTGGTTCGGCAGCCCAGCCACCCTTCGCTTCCATCTGGGGAAGCGTGAGGGCCTGTCGGCTTTGCGTCCCCGCCTTTCGGCGGGTTTGCCTTTTCGCCACTCCCCAGGTATTACACCTAACTATAAACCATCCGTTTGTAGTTGTCAAGTGCCCAAATGTAATAGCCATCACGATTTTCCGAGGGAAACGCCCCCGTAAAGGGGGCGCATCCTTATATAAAGCGGGCTCTTGCGGCTTAACCTGTAAGCGGACATGTTCCCGGTGGATCGGATTGACAGGTCTCTACCACCACCACCTTGCTCACGCTGGATTCAGCTCCGGAATCATCCACCACTGTGAGGGTCACCGTATATTCCCCATCTTCATCGTAATCGTGTGTGACCTGCGGGCCCTCCGCAGTGGCCCCATCGCCGAAGTCCCAATAATACCCAATTATCTCCCCATCAGGATCATAGGAGGGACCGGCGTCGAACTCGATGGTCTCCTTACGCATGGGGTCCTCCGGCCAGAAGGTGAAGTCCGCCGTGGGTGGGGTATTGTCCACATAAATCCAAGTGGTAGCCCGGCCGACACCCGAGGGTCCCGTGACGACCAGGGTGACGAGATAGGAGCCCGGGCGTTTGTAAAGATGAGTCACTCGAACCCCCGAAATCACTTCAGTCCCATCACCGAAATCCCATAGATATTCGCTTATGGAACCTGCGGGATCTCGCGAAGCGCTGGCGTCGAAGACGACCTCGAGGGGACTATGCCCCTGTGTGGGATCGGCCTGGATCACGGCCACAATTCCCTCGTCAGAGAAGCTCAGGTTACAACCCCACAGAACTGCCAGAGCACCCAGAGCAAAGAGCCCCAACGTGATCCTCCGCACACTAGTTGTCACCCCTGACATCCCGGCCCCCCTTGGACGTGCACCATTTTGGTGATCGTGGCCGTGGCTCCGAGTTCGTCCACTACGGTCAGGGTCACCGGATAACTTCCGCCGTACCAGTAGCGGTACTGTACTAGCTTCCCCGTGGCCGTCTCACCATTACCGAAGGACCATCGGTACTCCACGATCTCTCCATTGGGCGAAGTAGAGCCCGATGCATCAAAAGTTATTAGCTCTCCCGTACCGGGGCGCGGTGGTCCCCAGACGAAGTCCGGGGCTGGGGGTGGAGGAGCTACATACACCGTGAGCGTCCGCTCGTCGGTGAGACCATCCTCGTCGTACACCCGCAGAGTGACATGGTAGGTTCCTGGACGTTCGTAGATGTGAGAAACCAGTGGCCCGAACGCCTTCCCTCCATCGCCGAAGTCCCAGATGTATTCCACGATCTTCCCGTCCTCGTCGAATGAAAGAGACCCGTCGCACGTCACCACGAGGGGGGCTTCTCCGTATTTGGGTTTCAAGGAGAAGAGAGCTTGAGGCGGTTCGGAAAGGAACCGGCATCCCCCAAGGACCAAGACCCCTAGCCCTAAAATCGCCATTCCTATCTTCCATCTCATCTCTCCCCTCCTCTAAAACCCGAAGGAAAGCGCGATTCCCCCGGCTATCCAGGGGCCAGAAAGCTGCAAGAGATCGTCATTGCCATCATCATTTAGGTCCACACTGTCGCCCTCGCATAAGAAGGGACTGACAGGTTGCCAATACCATCCAGTCTCGAGGTAAACACGGAAGCCCAATAACAATGGCAAAGAAACCCGCACAAATAACCCACCGTAGAAAGTTCCCACTCCACAGCTGACCGCCCCGCTTGGTGGAATGAAAGCGAAGGTCCAATGCTCCTCAGGCAAAGGAAAAGCACCTTGATAGTCGATGGAGGTGTACGACAGTCCTCCCGATATTCCCACCGAGAAAAGCCCAGCGAAGAACGGGAGGATGGCTCGCAGGCCCAACCGTGTGTTCTGAAGGGAAACGGAGAGGGAAATATTATAAGATTTATCGTTCTCCAAAGTGAGTGTGCCGGCAGTAGAGGTTTCAAGCTTGAATAGGGAGAACTCGAAGCTGAAATTCACCCATAGATCTACTCCCTCGCCCAAGGTGATCCCATAAGTCCTCCGGAACTTTTCCAAATAGGGAATGGTTCCTGTTGCTCCAAGTTCTGTGGAGAAGTAATCCAACGCCCCGTTCATCGCACCTATGAAGAGATTCAAATCCACAGGGTCGATGGACATCCCCCAGAGCGCGGCCTCGGTCACGAGCCCCATCGCCGACCCCGGGGAAACAACAACCACTGCGAGCAACAACATTAACCCGCGCATGATCCGTGACGAAGGCTACAGCCAGACCAGCCGTGTGCTTAGGACAGGGGCCTATGCGAGGGGGAGTATTGGTCCGGGAAGGCGGGGGTTGATTTCCCCTGAGGAGAGGTCAAACGTCTCTTTCGCTCCCCCCTTCTTCCTGGCGGTGGAACCCGAAGAAACGGCGCCTCAAACTGGCTTCGTCGGGCCAACCATGGGCCCCGACGATGGGAACGAAGGTACAGGGGCAAAGAGCCCGCTTTCGTTGTGCCCCTCTCTCCTTGATGTAGAGCCAGAGGTACTGGTCGTAACGCCCCCCGATCGGGGCGATGAGTCTTCCGCCATCGGCAAGCTGTTCCCAGAGAGAGTGGGGGAGTTGGGGGAGCCCTCCCGTAACGATAATCCGGTGGAAAGGGGCTTCCTCGGGCCAGCCCAGCGTCCCATCGCCCACGCGCACATGGACGTTCCCATAGCCGAGGAGCTCCAGCCTTCGACGTGCCCCTTCCGCCAGGGTATGGAGCCTCTCGATAGAAAAAATCTCCCGAGCGAGCTCGGCGAGGATCGCCGTCTGATAGCCGGAGCCAGTCCCGATCTCGAGGACTTTCTCCTCTCCTTGGAGCTCCAGGGCCTCGGTCATGAGGGCCACGATATAAGGCTGGGAGATGGTCTGGCCGTGGCCGATGGGCAGGGGACTATCCTCATAGGCCAAATGTCGCATATATTCGGGAACAAAGAGGTGTCGCGGGATTTTTTCCATGACGGAAAGCACCTTTTCGTCATGGATGCCAAGCCGCCGGAGCTCTTCCACCATGTGGCGCCGCTCGTCTACGAAGACGTCCTCAGCCATCGCGATTCAGCTTAAAGGCCCGGAGGGTCTCACGTGCCAGAGGAAGGAGACTCTCCGGTACCAAGATCTCTACCTCTGCAAGTCCATTCACGGTGAGGGGGTACACTGAATGCGGCACTTGGGTGCGTTTCTGTGCCGGTATTCCCTCGCCCTCCAGGAACCCCGCGAGAAGCTCGGCTTCTATCTCTCCCCAAACCTTCGTCAACAACACATAACGTTCGTCCATCCGGCCTCCCTCAGATCGAGCTCATTATGCACCAAAGCGATACAGGTTTGTGCTTGAAGGGACCGGGGACCCACAGAAAGCCGAGGGAGGCCGGCCAATGCCTCGAGATCTTCCGGGGCGAAATCCCGGTGATCCGAGAGGACGAACGCGAGCCTCTCGGGGAGAGAAATCTCACGAATAAATCGCCCGCTCTCCTCTAATACGTATATCGCGAAGTCCTCAGCTTCGAGTTCAGCCCGAACGTCCGCAAGTTCTCCCCAACGTACACTGATCCCGGGGGTTGAGGGAGCCCATTCCCCTGGGGCAAGGTCCTGGGCGCGGGCGATGGCTTTACGGATCAAGGCCGCGGTGGAGCGCTCGTCGGGGTTAAGATAACGCAGGAAAATGCCGTCCAGTCGGACAAGAAGTCGTCCCTGAATCACGAGGTAAAGGCAGACATCACGACGGATGCCGTGTGAGAGAAGGAAGGCTTCGGTGGCGCAACGACAAAGGATGTCGAGCCTACCAGCGCTTCCCGGGAGATCGGCCAACGGGAAATTCGGCGTAAGGGGAGCGGTATGCCCCAGGACCACGAATGCCCGCCGTTTCTCACTCACCCTCGACCCCCAATGCCCTGAGGTCCGAGGGTGCCTTGATGAGGAACCGGGGGACGACCTTCCCGGAGATCACCCAGGGGAGCCGGGCACCGAGCTCTAGCCGCTCTGGCATCTCCCCCGCGGTGAACCCGAGGGCCATACCCTCGGGGATGTTTCGCTGCCAGATGACCGCCATCCCTACCTGCTTCCCCTCGGGGAGAGCGTTGCAACTAGTAACCCAGCCGACCACGCGCCCGCTACGATCGAGGACCGCAGCACCGGCCCTCACCGGTCGTTCCCCCGCAGGTATCTCGAACCTGACGATCTCCCTATCCCAGCGCAAAAGAGCTCCTTTAAAGGCCTCTCTCCCCACGAAGAACGGTTTGTGGAGCTTCACATAAGCGCCGAAGCCCGCCTCGTGGGGGAATATCCCGTGGGGACCAGCGAGCTCGTGGCCCCAGAGAGGAAGGCCTGCTTCGCACCGCAGGGAATCCCGGGCGGCGAGCCCACAGGGTCTAACCCCGAATCCCTCTCCTGCCTGGAGGATCGCCTCCCAAACGTCCGTCGCCCGCTCCTTGGGGACGTAGAGCTCAAAGCCCATCGGCTCCCCGGTGTAACCCGTGCGGGCACAGATTACCGAAGTGCCCACAATCTCAAGTTCCAGAAATTCCATCCGTCGCAGGGCCTTGAGCCGCAGGGCCTCCTTGCGGGGGAGGAACTTGGCGAGGATGTCCCGCGAGCGAGGTCCCTGGAGGGCCAAATCGACGAGACCCTCTTCCTCATGTTTCAGGAACCGAATCTCCACCGCACCCTCCGGCCTCACCCAGGGGCGGGCGGGGTCGGGGGGGATCTCTCCCGCGTTTATCGCCGCGAGCCAACGAAAATCCTTGTCCTCGTTGACCGCGTTGACCACGAGCAGGAACTCCTCCTTCCCCAGTCGGTAGATCATGAGGTCGTCGATCACGTGCCCGCGGTGATCCAGGAGGAAGCCGTATTGGGCCTGTCCCGGGTGGAGCCAGGCGGCGTAGTTGGAGAAGACGAGGTCCAGGAAGACCTCGGCGAAGCGACCCCGAACGAGGATCGTCCCCATATGACCCAGGTCGAAGAGCCCCGCCCGCTCTCGCACCGCCCGGTGTTCTTCCAGGGCGGAGGAGAACCAGAGCGGCATGTCGTAGCCGGCGAACTCGCCCATTTGGGCTCCCCAGGCGCGGTGCCAGGCGTTGAGCGGCGTTTTCTTGGGGGCACGTGACGGGGGAGGCGCGACAGGGGGCTCGGCGGGCTGAGCAGGAAGATGTCTTCCCCGAAGGGAATCCCGCAGCATGGGTTCGCCCACGAAGTACGGCTTCTTTATCTCGAAGAGCTCGGGGTGTTTTCCGTAAACCTCCTTTATGCCCCCCGAGACCCCGAGGAAGATCCCCTCCGGGGATACTGAACCCTCGGGATCTACCGTAACGGTCTTTCCATCGAGGAAAAACTCCACCGCACGATTATCCAACCCGTCACGCGTAACGCGTAACGCGTAACGGATATCTTCGATCACCGCCGGACCCTGGACTTTGCGGTGGATATCCTCGGGATCGAAGAGGACATAACCGTCAGAGAGGGCCGAAAGCCACGTCCGCAGGTCCGCACCCGTCGCCACCGGGGCCAACACCAGGAAGGCCTCCCCGTCCAGGTCGTCGGAGAGGCGGACCACGACAGCCTCGGACACGAGCCTCCCATCACCGTCGAAGAAGAAATCGCGGGTCGAGTCGCCAACATCGAGCGCGAGAACATTGGCCGTGCCCGCTTCCTGCAGGAGGTACTTGGCGCGTCTTCCCCGCACCGTGAACGCGACGATCCCCGTGTCCCCGCCCCCTGCCGTGACGGATAAGGCCTCCCCCGGCCCTCCCACGAACCGAGCAACCAGGGCCCGGGTGCGGGCCCGCGCCTCCTCGAGGACCGGGAGGGGGAGTTTGCCGCGGGAGAGCGGCCCCGTGACCCCAAGGTAGGTGAAGGGCCGGATCTCCCGCAACACCATGGCGGTGATGGCCGCGATCTCCTCCATCTCTGCCCGGCCCATTCCCCGCTCCGTTACCCAGGGAGTGCCCATGCGAATCCCGTGCGCGTCCGCGGCGGAGGTATCGCCGGGGATGGTATTCTTGTTGGTCACGAGCCCCACGAGGTCCAGGATGCGGGCCGCGATCTCCCCCAGCATCGTCTCGCCGTTCGCCGTCTCGACCGCCCGGAGGTCGATCACGAGCAGGTGGGTGTCCGTCCCCCCGTAGGCGAGCTTCAGGCCCTCCCGCTGAAGGGCGGCGGCGAGGTGCATCGCGTTTTCGACAATTCGGCGCTGGAGATCCGCGAACTCAGGGGTCCGCGCGATGGCGAAGGCGGCGGCGATGGCGGCGAACTTGTTCACGTGTGGGCCGCCCTGAGCTCCGGGAAAGACGGCGAGGTCGATCGCCCTCGCGATATCGGGGTCGGTCGACATGATGACGGCCCCCCGGGGGCCGCATAGGGTCTTGTGGGTGGTGAACATGACGACGTCGGCGTAACCGATGGGGTTAGGGTAGACCCCGGCGATGGCGAGCCCGGCCGTGTGGGCGATGTCGGCGAAGAGGTATGCCCCCACCGCATCGGCGATCTCCCGGAATGCCGCCCAATCGGGGGCCCAAGGGTAAGAGGTATAGCCGGCGATGATCATTCGAGGACGGTGTTCCAACGCCAGCTCCATTATCCTCTCGTAATCGAGCCTCTCGGTCTCGGGATCCACCCCGTAGGAGACCACCCTGAAGCGGCGGCCGGACTGGTGGAAGGGGGACCCGTGGGAGAGGTGTCCCCCCTGGGCGAGTTCCATGGCCATGATGGTATCCCCGGGCTCGAGGAGCGCTTCGTAGATTGCCATGTTCGCCGCGGCGCCGGACAGGGCTTGGACATTCACGTAAATCTCGTCCACGGGGACATCATCGGTGGCGAAGCACTCCGCAGCCCGCCGGCACGCCAGAGCTTCCACCACATCCACGAGCTCGGTGCCTTTGTAGAAGCGGCGGTCGGCGTAGCGCCGATTGTAGGCCAGTCGCTCGGCGAGGTCCAGGATCCGTTCCTCCGGGAGCCGCAGGTCCTCGTCCCGAGGGTAGCCTTCGGCGTATATCGAGGTGAAGACGCTCCCCAGAGCCTCCCTCACCGCCTTCGGGGTGAGGGACTCCGAGGGAATCAGGATGATCTTCTCCGCCTGGCGCTGCTCCTCGGCCACTATGAGGCCCAGGATGGCGCGGTCGACCTCAGCGAGGCCTAATTTCAACAAGTTCGGCTTCATCGCCCTCCTCCAAGCGGACCAGTTCCTTCACCCAGTCCGTCCTCCTCCACGCGAGTTCCACGGCCAGGTAGATCGCCCCAGAAACCAGGGTATGGCCCCCGAGCAGGAAAGGGACCCTAGCGTCCTTTATGGCCCTTAGAAGCTCGAGAAGTACCGCGTCCTTGACACCGACCTCATCGAGGAGATCGAAAGAGAAGCGCTCCTCTGGTGGTGGCCAGATTCCAAGGCCGGCGAAGAGTACCCTTACGTCCCAGACAACCGCATCAGCGGACTGTGAGAGCTCATCTATAAGGCCCTTCGGTCCTAGGGCTTTATAGAGACTTAGAATCAAGGGCCGTTCCCATCGGCCCTCGGCCTTCATCCCCCGAGCCTCGGAGAGGACGCGTGTTCGGCAAGCCGCTTTTCGGTCTAGGAAGCGCATGAGATGACCGCTCACCCGCCCGAGAAGGGTGACCCTCTTCCCCGGCTCCACGAGGGCTGAAAGCAACGCCTCCGCCCTCGGGATTGGCCTGAGGACTTCGCTGAGCGCATCGGGGAGGTCCAACTTGCAAGCGAGGACCTGCAGCTCTCCGGGGGTATCGATATCGAACTGAGTCCGGGCGTTTCGGGGGAGTTCGAAACATCGATATCCCAGCTCCCATAGCCTCCAGCCCAGGGCGTTGTCGTTCGTCAAACCGCGGAATACCTCGGGCCGAGGAGGGCAAATCAAGGCGAAGTCAGTGGAATAGAAGTTGTTTAGGACGGCAAAGGGCTCGGAGAAATCGAGATTCAAGAGGTGAGACAACTCTCTCTCCCCAAGCAAAAACCCACTGCCGGCCGAGAAGTACAGAAGCCTACGAGGGCGAAACCTTTCCACAAAAGACAAAAGGGCATCGCCCCACAGGAACCTCCGTTTCGGGGTGGGCACTATCTCCAAATCCCCCCATCCCCTGCGTTCTGGCGTGAGGACGAAGAGCCCAAGCTCTTCATCCAGATGGCGCAGTTTTGAAAAAAGCCATTTGGTAGCGGCTACACGCGCCCTCCCCACAATATCCGAGGAGACCGCCACGGCCACCACACAGGCCGTCCCAACCATCCTCAGGGCTTTACTTCATAAGGGAGGAGGGCCAATTTGCGCGCACGGTCGATCTCCGTGGCGAGTTGGCGCTGATGCTTGGCACACAAGTGGGTGATCCGGCGAGAGAGGATCTTCCCGCGACGATTCATAAACTGCCTTAGGACCTCGGGCTCCTTGTAAGTGAGTTTCAGGCCATGCTGGCAGACGCGACAGGCTCTCGTCTTTCCCGGCATCTCAGAAAGGCACCTCCTCTTCGGGTTCCGATTCGGGTATCTCGGGCGGCTCCGGAAGTTCCGCCTCGTACTCTGCCGGGACCTCGGGCCTCGGCCCCAGGAAGTGTACATACTGGGCGACCACCTCGGTAGTCTTACGGCGCTCCCCCTCTTGAGTGGTGAAAGAGCGAATGCGCAACCGACCGTCTATGGCCACAAGCCGCCCCTTTTGGAGGTAGGTAGCACAGGATTCGGCCTGTTTCCCCCACACCACTACAGGCACGTAAGTGGTCTCTTCCTCCCAGTTGTTGGTCTCGGGGTTGAGGACACGACGGTTCACGGCGATGGAAAAGCGGACCATAGCCTGACCACTTTGGGTATAACGTAATTCCGGATCCGCTGTGAGGCGGCCTGTGAGGATCACTCGGTTGAGATCGGACATGCTTCAGTCACCATCCGTCCTCACGATCTGATAGCGCAAAAGCTCGTCGTCCACACGAAGCCTCTCTTCAAATGAAGAAACTCTATCCGGAGGTAGGGCGAAATTCACGAGCACATAATACCCCTCTCGGAAGTCATCGATCTCATAAGCCATAATTCGAGTACCCCACTCGTCCACATTTTGAATTTGCCCACCGTTCTCCTGAATGAGCTGGTTTATGCGTTCGATCTTTTCTTTGCGCCTTTGTTCATCTAAATCAGGACGAATTATGTAAACTACCTCATAGCTTTTCAGCTCAGGCGCCACCTTCGTAACCTCCTCTGTAACTGAAATTTTTCGCGGTTTGCCGAACTGTACTACAGCCTTTCGGATTTGTCAACCTGTGGCCGCAACCCCCGATCTCAAGGGCATTCCCCTTGACAGGTGAACAATGCATGCCTTATAATTGCTCACACTTTAACAGAGGGGGGTGTAGTCGATGAATAAGGGGGAGTTGATCGCCAAATTGGCTGAGCGTGCCGGGATGACGAAGAAAGACGCGAGAAAAGCCCTGGATACGCTCATCGACATCATCATCGAGACGGTGAGCAAGAACGAAGAGGTGCTGCTCACCGGCTTTGGGAAGTTCGAGGCTCGTGCCCGTAAGGAGTCACAGCGGATCAACCCGCAGACCCAGCAGCGCATCAAGGTACCGAGCAAGGTCGTCCCCGTCTTCAGGCCTGGACGAAACTTCAAAGAGGCTGTTCAGAAGAAGCTCAAAGCCGTAACCGAGAGGGGCCAGCTCAAGATTAAGAAGGCCTGAAGAGAGCCTCTTCGTCGGTTATGGCTCAGCCCGGCAGTTTTTTTGCGCTGCCGGGTTTTTTCTTTGAAAAGGGGGGAGCAGGGTTTCCCTCGCCCGTGCCGACTCGAACGGCGGCCTTGCGGGCCGAGAGCTTTCCCGACGGCAGGAGGGGACCGTCGAGCGCTACCTCGGCCTACAGGGCTGTAAACCCGTACAGGCTGGCACCTTGCCGCGGACTATCTGCCCCTTGCGGGACAGCGCTGCTCCCCCCTGTACTGGCTCGGGAAAGCGTATCCGGACAAACCGAAGGATGATTATACGAAATCAAAAAGAGGGGCTCAAGGGTAGAGGCGATCGAGCATGCGCGGAAAGGGGATCGTCTCGCGGATGTGCCTGACGCCGCAGATCCAGGCGATCGTCCGTTCAACCCCCAAGCCAAAGCCCGAGTGCGGGACCGAGCCCCACTTCCTCAAGTCAATGTACCATCGATAGGGTTCGAGGGGAAGGCTGTACTCCCGCAGCTGGCTTATCAACTCTTCCTCCGTGTCCACGCGTTGGGAACCCCCGATGATCTCCCCGTATCCCTCCGGGGCGATGAGGTCGGCACAGAGAACCACCGAGGGATCGTCCGGGGCCCGCTTCATGTAGAAGGGCTTGATCTTCGCGGGGAACCGCTCCACGAAGATCGGCTTTCCGAAGTGCCCGGAGAGCGCATCCTCCGCCGGGGCTCCAAAGTCATCGCCGTACTCCATGGGGACGCCCCGTCCGTTGACAATCCTGACCGCTTCGGCGTAAGTGACTCGAGCGAACGGTCCCTTGACCTCCGCAAGCAGTTTCGTGGCATCACGTCCCAGAAATTCCAGTTCTCGTCTGCGTTCGGTGGCTACATACTCCACCACATAACGAACTAAGCGCTCCTGGAGGGCGAGGTTGTCCTCGTGGTCGAAGTAGGCCGCCTCGGCCTCCGCCATCCAGAACTCGGTGAGATGTCGTCGGGTCTTGGACTTCTCCGCACGGAAGGCGGGGCCGATCCAGTAAACCTTTCCCAACGCCATGCAGGTGGCCTCCAAGTAGAGTTGGCCTGACTGGGAAAGGTAGGCGGGCTCACCGAAATAGTCCAAGGGGAAGAGGGTGGTCGTTCCCTCGACCTGGGTTCCCACGATAACGGGACACTCCGTGGCCACGAACCCTTCCCTCTTGAAGAACTCACGGACGGCCCATAGCACCGCATCCCTTATCCGCAGGATAGCGAACTGCCTCCGCATGCGGATCCAGAGGTGACGGTGGTCCATGAGGAAACCGACGCCATGTTCCTTCAAGGTAATGGGAAACTGTCCCTCGGGGACCTGCACTGGTTGAAGACGTGACAGCAAGAGTTCATAACCGCCCGGGGCCCGGGGATCTGCACGCACGGTCCCGATGACGACAAGGGAGGTTTCCTGCGGGAGGCGTTCACACAGCTCGAAGCTCTGAGGTTCCGTGTCCTTGGCTGTGGCTACGCATTGAAGGAACCCGGTACCGTCGCGAACAATAAGGAATCGGATCTTACCGGAAGAACGCCTGTTGAAAAGCCACCCCCGTATCGTAACCTCATCGCCCACGTGATCCCGAAGCTCCTCGATGTAGACCACCCTCGGTCCCATACTCAGGAAGCCTTTGTCTCCCGCCTCCAGAAGAGCCGCACCATATACTCCCCCTCCAAGGGTTGCATCTCGAGGTCTCCCTTATGGGCCGAGTGGATCGCCTTTCCGAGGCGCATGGCGAGGTGCGGAGTTGTGGTAGCTATCTCCATGCCATCCGTGCTTTCTTTTATCCACAGGATCCGTTGTAGGGGTCGCTGTTTGTTCGCCTCCTCCTCTTGGTTTCGCACCAGATTCATGATCTCTTCCTTCTTCGCGGCGAGGTATGACCCTGTTAGGAAGAGAAGCCCGCCGGGGTAACGATCCTGTTCACGACGACAGGCGGGGCACAGGGCCCAGTGGGCATCCTTGGGGAGCTCCCCACCCACCGCTGGATGCTGCCAGTGGCCGTCCTTGTATAAAAGCCCGCAGCTCTCGCACACCGTGGGTTCGGGGTATTTGCGCCCCTCGTAATAAGGATTATCGGTCTCATGTCCCACCGCACCGCGGCGCTCACGCATCCAATTCCTCCCCCTCCTTCTCGCCGATCTTTCGCTCGATATAGGCTATCGCCTCTCCCACGGTATTGATCTTCTCCGCGTCCTCTTCAGGTATCTCGATCCCGAACTCGTCCTCGAACTCCATGATGAGGTCCACGAGGTCCAGGGAGTCGGCGCCGAGATCTTCACGAAAGGTGGCCTCGTCGGTCACCTCATCGAGTTCCACCATGAGCTTTTCCGCGATAATTTCCCGTATGCGCTCGGCCGTTTTGCTCATATCCTTCACGCACCCCCTTGACGGAATTTTCACGCACAGGGCGCGAGGCCCCCATCGACGCAGAAAACGTGCCCAGTTATATAAGAAGCTTTTTCGGAGAGCAAGAAGGTCACCAGCGCCGCCACCTCCTCGGGCCTCCCGATCCTCCCCAAAGGGATTCTGGCGAGGTAAGCCCGCACGGTCTTCTCCGGGAGCGTGGCGGTCATCGGGGTCTCGATGAGCCCTGGCGCGACGACATTGGCCCGGATCCCATAACGGCCCATTTCCTGAGCGATGGTGCGGACGAGGGCGATAATGCCGGCCTTTGCTGCAGCGTAGTTAGCTTGGCCGGGATTTCCCGTGAGCCCAACCACGGAGGACATGAAGACCAGCGCCCCGCACCGCCGCCTCATCATCCCTCGCAAGGCCTCCCGTGCACAGTGATATGCCCCGGTGAGGTTCGTGCGCAACACCTCTTCCCACGCCTCGGGCTTCATACGCACGAGCAACGTATCCCGGGTTGCCCCCGCGGAATAGACCAAGAAATCGACCCGTCCCGCCCATCCCTCCACCGCGGCGAACCCTTCCCTAACCTGCTCCACATTCCCCACATCACATCGGAAGAACTTCGCCCCTTCTCCCAGTTCGGCTTCGGCGCGCTTCCCACGCCCTCCGTCCCTCCCGAAGAGCGCCACCCGCGCCCCAGCCTCCACGAGCTCGCGGGCTACGGCGAGGCCGATCCCCGACGTCCCACCAGTCACCACCGCGACCTTGCCTTCAAAGCCCCACATACTCCCCCCACCTTTTGAAATTTATCCCCCTGCTGGTGCGTCGCCCCAGTTTTGTCAAGACCTCCCCAGGCCCGACCTCCACCGCCTCGGTGACCCCGAGTCCTTCCAGCGCCCGGATCACCTCCGTCCAACGCACCGGGCTCGTCATCTGGATTCCCATAAGCCGCCGAATTTCCCCTGGGTCAGTCTCCGGGCGCCCGGATACCGCGGACACGAACTTGACCCGAGGGGATGAAAAGGCGATCTCCTCCAGGGCCTGCCGGAACTCCGCCTCCGCTTCCCACATGAGGGGCGTGTGGAAAGGCCCCATAACCCTTAAAGGCACCGCGCGAAAGCCGCGTTCACGTGCGCGCGCAACCGCGCGCTCCACCGAAGCGTTCTCACCGGAGACGACCACCTGCTCCGGAGCATTGTAGTTCACGGCGAAACACCCCGTCTCCGCCGCGATCCGCTCGACCTCGGCTTGGGGCGCGATGATGGCCGCCATGGTCCCCGGATGTTTCCGAGCTACCTCTTCCATGAGCCGCCCCCGTCGAGCGGCTAGCCACAATGCGTCCTCCCAGCTGATAACCCCCGCAGCTGCCAATGCGGTGTACTCCCCCAAGGAGTGTCCACAGACGGCCTGGGGAATGAGCCCTGCCTCCCGCGTTAACGTCTCGGTTATCAGCCACTCGACGAAGAGGAGGAGAGGCTGGACGTAGGCCGTATGAGCGAGCTTCTCGGGGTCGCCGAGGGCCACGGCGGGCGAATACCCCAAGATCTCCTCAGCCCGTACCACAAGTGATCCCGCCCAGGGGCGCCCGAGGAGCTCCATCCCCATGCCGGCCTCGTGGGAACCTTGGCCGGGGTAGATGAAGGCTACCACCGCAGGATCACCGTCCCATAGCAGGCACCGGCACCAAAGGCGGTCAAGGCAAGGATATCACCATCCACGATCTTCCCCGCCCGTACTGCTTCGTCGAGGAGAATGGGGATGGAAGCGGTGGACGTATTGGCCACCCGGTCGATGTTCACGAGCACCCGCTCCCTCGGGAACCCGAGCCGCTTCACCAGGGCCTCGATGATCCGGAGGTTCGCCTGGTGAGGGAGGAGCCAGTCTATGTCGGCGAGGGAGATCCCCGCCCGCTCCGTCGCCTCCAGGGTGGCTCGCTCCATCATCGTGACGGCCGACTGATAGACCCCGCGGCCCTTCATCTCGAGGAAGTGCTTCTTGGCCTGAACGGTCTCGAAACTTGCGGGAAGTCGCACGCCCCCGGCAGGGATCCGCAAGAGCCCCCTCTTCGTGGGGTCACCGTGGAGGGAAATGCCGAGGATCCCCCGGTCGTCGTCGGCCATGACCAAGGCCACCGCGCCGGCACCATCCCCGAAGAGGACACACGTCTTCCGGTCCTCCCAGTCCACAAACCGGGAGAGGGCCTCGATCCCGACGAGGAGAGCATTACGCGCGAGGCCACTTTTCATCATCGCCCCGGCCACGGCCATCCCGAACACGAAGCCCGCGCAGCCCGCCTTGATATCGAAGAACGGGGGCTCGTGAGGGAGGCCGAGGCCCTCGGCGATGAACGGGGACGAGCCGGGGATGAGTTCCTCGGGAACGTTGGTGGCTACGACGAGAAGGTCGAGTTTCTCCGGATCGAGACCCGCCTGGCGCAAGGCCTTCTCCGCGGCGGCGATCCCCATAAAGGCCGGGGGCGTCTCGGGTGCCAAGAGGCGTCTCTCCACAATCCCGGTGCGGGAACGAATCCACTCGTCGGAGGTATCGAGGGAAAGGGAGAGATCATCGTTGGCAAGGACTCTTTCGGGAAGGAAGCGCCCGGTACCCGCTACCCGTAGTTTGATCATCCTTCCCTCGTGAGACCCTCCGAGAGACGATCGAGCAAGCCCGCCTTGGCGGCCCAGAAGACTCGTTCTACCGCGGCCTCTATGGCAGCCGCGCTGGAGCGCCCGTGAGCCACGAACACAAGACCCTTCACCCCGAGAAGTGGCGCCCCATTGTAACGCTCGTAACGCAGGCGCTGTGAGAGGGCACTGAATTCACGCCGGAGGAGCAGGGCCGCGACCTTTCCCCCAGCGGAACTTCCGACGGTGCGCTTCAAGGTTTCCCAGACCACCTCCGCTCCTCCTTCCAATGCCTTGACGGTGAGGTTCCCGGCGAACCCACCACACACCACAACGTCCGCAGGGCGTTCAGTAATGAGCTGATGTGGTTCCACGTTCCCCACGAAGTTAGGCCAGGCCCGCAGGAGCTTGTAGGCCTCCCGGGTAAGCTTGTCGCCCTTTATCTCCTCCTCACCCACGTTGAGGAGGCCTACCTGGGGCCTCTCCTCCCCCAAGACCTCGCGGGCGTAGATCTCGCCCATCCTGGCAAATTGAAGGATATTGTAAGGTTTGCAATCCACGGTGGCCCCGGCGTCGATGAGGTAAAGTTCCCGGCCGGGGAGAGTGGGGATAGCGGCGCAGAGACCGGGGCGCAGGACCCCGGGGATCCTCCCCAAAGTGAAAATGGCCGTAGCCACAATGGCTCCAGTGTTGCCGGGCGATAGGAAGGCCTCTGCCTGTTCCTCCGCCAGGAGTCTCATCCCCTTGACGAGAGAGGAGTCCCTCCTGCGGACGGCCCGAAGTGGGGGTTCATCCATCCGCACGACGTCGGGGGCGTGGACCACCTCCACGGGAAGTTCGGGATCGAGGTGTGGATGAATCTCTGTCTGTTTCCCAACCAGGACCAAATTTAACGGAAGCCTCTTTGCAGCAGCTTGGGCTCCACGGATGAGCTCAACGGGCGGACGGTCCGCCCCCATGACGTCCACCACAATGCGAATGCCCATAAAAATAATGCCGAGGGCGGGAGTCGAACCCGCACGGGCGTTAAAGCCCACTGCCCCCTCAAGACAGCGCGTCTGCCAATTCCGCCACCTCGGCTTGCGGTTTTTATCTTAGCGATGACCCGAAGGCCGATCAAGACCCATGGATCACCCCGTAAGGCCACCTTCCGCGTGTAGACAGGGGCACTTCGATGCTACCCGGTTAGAGCCTGTCCAGTTGAAGCGGCGATATCTCTTGTCGCAAACCCCCTCAACGGAGATCGGGGATGTGCTTATACAGGGCAGCGGCGCCGTAGAGGCCGACATCGTCCCCCAAGGGAGTGAGTTCTACCCGGGGAGGGGTACGGGAGAACTCCCGCGCAGCGGAGAGGACGAAGGGGCCGAGGTAATCCCAGGAGCGGGTAAGTCCACCCCCGAGGATGATCATCTCGGGCTCAAATATTTCCCACAGGATCCCGATTCCTTGGCCCATTGCCTCACAGGCTCGCAGGACGAGCCGCTGGGCAGCCACGTCACCCTCCTGGGCCTTCCGTACCACGGTAGCGGCGGTAAGCTTGCGGCCGAAAAGTTCGGCCGCGGCACGGGCAATTCCCGTCCCCGAAGCCAGCGCCTCGAGGCAGCCGCGCTTCCCGCAGCGACAGTGTGGTCCCTGGGGGGCGAGAACCATATGGCCCACTTCCCCCGCCTGGCCCTCCACTCCCCACACCACCCGACCGCCGGAGACGATCCCCCCACCGATCCCGGTGGACCAGGTTATATAGACGAAATCCGGCGAGCGGTGGCCGAATTCGAGTTCCCCAATGGCTGCACAAGTCGCGTCGTTGGCGAGGAAAACCTCGCAGTCGAACTCCCGCGAAAGCTCTGTCACTACCTCCACCCCGTTCCAGTGGGGGAGGTTCGGACAGTTGAGGATCACCCCGTGGCGCATGTCCAGTGGAGCTGGTGCTCCGATTCCGATGGAGTACGGTTCCGCCTTCGCCCGGGAGAGCAGTACCCGTAGGGCTTTCACCACCTCCGCGAGTCCCTTTGTGGCGAAGGAGGTGCGGAAGAGGAGCGACCCATCCCGGAAGAGGCCCACCCGGGTCTTCGTCCCACCGATGTCCACCGCTACCATTAGCCTCTGCATCCCGTTCACCGCCGCCGATGATAAGACTCTCAACCGGCTATGCAATTGAAACGGCCCTCAGGGGGCCAAAAGGTAAGAGCCCTGTCTTGAAATAGCACCCCCCTGCTCTAAGGTAAGGGCTGGTTCTGGGATGAGCTCGGAGGGGGTACGGCGGCGGTGTGAGGAGGTCTTGCGCCAGGTGCCGGCGCACGTCACGGTCCTCGCTGCAACGAAGGGGAGGAGGCCCACGGAGATCCGGGCCGCCATCGCCGCGGGCATCTCCCACGTCGGCGAGAACTATGTACAGGAGGCGCTGGCGAAGCGACCTCTGGTCCCCGAGCCCGTCACCTGGCATATGATCGGCCACCTCCAGCGGAACAAGGCAAAGAAGGCCCTGGAAGTGTTCGATTGGCTCCAGACCCTGGATTCGCTTCGGCTCGCCGGGCGACTGGAGCGGCTCCTAGCTCAAGCCGAGAAGACCCTCCCGGTGTTGATCGAGGTGAACATCGGGAGGGAACCTCAGAAGGCCGGGGTCCTGCCTGAAGAACTTCCAGACTTTCTGCAGGAGCTCTCCCGATTTCCACACCTTCAGGTGAGGGGCCTCATGGCCATTCCTCCCCTCCCCGAAAAACCCGAGGACTCGCGCCCTCACTTCCGGGAAATGCGCCGCCTGTTCGAGGACCTCTCCCGGGAGGAGATCCCCGGTGTACGAATGGAAGTGCTCTCCATGGGGATGTCCGTTGACTGGGAAGTGGCGGTGGAGGAGGGGGCGACGATGATTCGGTTGGGAACAGCTCTCTTTGGTCCCCGAGTGTAGGAAGATTTTTAGAATTTGTAATATTTTGTTTCGATTTTGTAAAATAGGAGTTCGCCAACAGGGGTGTCGGGTGGGAGATTTTTCCTCCTACTCGGCCCTCTTGAAATGGGGAGGTGAAATTATTGCGACTCTCCAAGAGAATCCTGCTGATGATCTCTCTCTTCTGGGCATCGACGGTGTTGGCGGGTGTCCCTATCTCCACGAGCGTTGTGATCCTCCCTCCCGATCCCCGACAGGGACAATTGCTGCTCGCCGTCTTATGGGGAACCTGGTCGGACGGTTGTGTGCCCGAGAGTGCTCGACTCAGGACAGTGGGAACCGCGATCTACATCGACCTCATTACCCCAATGGAGACCAACCCGAATGTCCTGTGCACCATGGCGTTGACTTCTTGGCAACTATCGGTCCCTTTGGGCACGTTTGGCCCCGGCGATTACGAGGTCTTAGTGCGCTATCGAAGCCGATCTATCGCGGGGATTTCCCTCACAGTGAGCGCTACAGTACAGATCGGTCAGGTCGTCACCGTACCTAACGGCGATTTCGAAGACGGGGACGTGGGAACTTTGCCCGAAAAATGGACTCTGGGCGAAGCCTTTCTCCAACAAGGTCAACGGGCCAACGCTCAACCCGCTGAGGAACACCTCCTTTATCTAACAAATGAAAGGCACTTCAACGGGGACAAATCGCTCTACGGCATGGCCAAGGTCATTCCACCGACGGATATCTCGCGCAACCACTCATTTCCTTTGGGAGAACAATTCACCTACGTCTGGGCCTCCTCAGAATGGATGTCCGCCCCCAAGGCCGGAGCAGTCGAGTTGTATATGCGGGATGTGGAGGTGAAAGGGAACAGAGTATGGGGCTATGGCGTTTACATCATTCTCATCTTCGAAGACGAGAACGGTCTTCATCCTAACCCTTTTGCAAGGTGGGATGTGATCTGGAATTCTCCCCAGCTCCTCTATGGGGAGAACGAGACCACGGGGAGAATAGATAATGCGGCCGGGACAACCAGAGGGAACGACGGCGGGACTTGGAAACTCTACAGGGCTCCCATTCCCGCTGGGCTCGATCGGACGAAGTTCAAGGTGAAGCTCTTCTGGATTGCCCATAACTGGAATTCTTGGGGCCCTCAAAACTGGGTCAGTGTATCTTCTCACGTCGATGCTTTCGAACTTACCCTTGCTCCATAAGTGCCTGCCGATCAGGCACGTGTAACCTCATTGAGGAGGGAGAGGACCTCGTCCGGGCAGGCCTCACCGGTGGTCCCGATCTTCTGCACCGTAACTGCGGCCACCAACACGGCGAGCTCGGCTGCCTCTACAAAATCCGCCCCGGCACAGAGGGCCGAGGCTAGGGCCGCCATCACCGCGTCCCCCGCACCCACGGGATCGATGGGCCCCTCCATCGAAACGGCGGGGACGTGTGCACACGCTCCCTCGAGGAAGACGAAGATCCCCTCCTCCCCCGCGGTGATATATACCGGCCTCCCCGTCCGCCCTCGGAGCGCTTCCCCAGCCGCGTGGAGCGCGGTCCGGTCGCGCATTACCTCCTCGGGAGCAAGTCCTATCGCCAGCGCAGCCTCGCGGCGGTTAGGTTTCACGATCACCCCGTGAAACAGGCCGATCCGCGCCCTCGAGTCGGCGATAAACACCTTTCCGGGAAAGGAGGAGGCTAGCCGGAGGATCTCTTCCCGTACCATCTCGGTGACGATCCCGCAGTTCGGCTCCTCCACCTGGTCCACGATCGCCACCCCGTGGACCCCGGTGACGAGCTCCCGCAGGCGCGCAATGATCTCCTCCTCCAGGTTCGGGGGCGTGGGGCTTCGGTTCTTGATGTCGATACGGTTGAGTTCGTGCTCACGGCCGTCCGGTTCCCGCATGATGGGCTTCATGTACGTTGGAGTGTGCCGCTCCGTGACCTTGATGAGCCCCGAGGTATCGACGCCGAAGGCCCGCAGGGCTCGCTCGAGCTCGTATCCCTCCCCATCGTCCCCGATCGCCGAGAGAGCGAGGGGCCTCACCCCCAGGGCGGTGAGATTCTTGGCCACCGTCCCGGCCGCTCCGGGGAGGGGACGCACCCCCACCGCCTGATACGCCTCGAGCCCTGTCTCCAGGGAAATCTCGGTGAGTCCTCTCTCGAGGAGGAGATACTTGTCGAGGAAGAAGTCTCCCACCACGAGGATCCGTAGATCCCGAAAACATCTAAAAAGCTCTTCCAGTCGGTCCCGCGTGAGCCTCACAGCCGTTCTAACACCAGCCGCCACAGGTGGGGCAGGGTAACCCGATGGTCGCCCCGGATGTAGAAGCTTTCACCCCCATCCCGCACCGCCCGCACGAGGACGGTCTTGTAGGGACGGAAGTAGTAGCGGGGGTCGTCCCGGGGCGCCTCCCGATGGACGTCGGGACCGAGCTCCTGGAGGTCGAAGACCGCGGTGGCGATGCGGTCGATGCGTCGTCCCTCCTGATGAGCGAGGTTGCGCGCCATGGAAAGGGCCTTTTGAAAGACCTCCGGCCCCATGACCGCCGTGCCGTAGTTGAGGAAAACCCCACCATCGAGGTCGAGGAACGTCCGGGCGAGGGCGAGGAAATCCCGGTAGGAGGCCGCAGCCGCGGCGCAGGGATCGAAGTTCGGGTACATGTGGATGATGTCCTGGCCGATTCCGATATGGATCGTTACCGATACCCCTAATCTGTAGCCCGCGGCGAGGATAGAGACCTCCCGGTGCGGGAATTTCCCCTCCTCGATGGCCCTCCCCACCGCCGCGCCGAACCCCATTTCCTCCTTAACCCCTGCGTTCACAGCATCGTTGATCCCCCCGGTCTCCCGCCACAGGCCGAACTTCCCCTCCGGGAGGTACTTCGCCACCGACTCGGTGGTGGCCCCGATGAGGGCGAGCTCGTAGTCGTGGATGGCGCAGGCGCCGTTCCCGCCCACATGGGTGAGGATCCCCCGCTCCATGAGGTCGATCACGAACCGAGAGAGGCCTCGCTTGATCACGTGGGCCCCCATGAGCATCACCACCGGCCGACCCGCGCGGCGGGCGGCGGCAATCCGCTCCGCCAGGACCATGAGGCCGGGGTTATCGTATGGGGGCGGTCTCCAGTCCAAGGGAAGGACATCGGCCAGAGTCATATCGTGTGTCCGCTCCACCAGGGGCAGGAGTTCCAGCCGTTCCCGGGGGAACTCGGGGTAAACCATGCTCAACCTCCAAGGACCTCGGCCACCGCCACCCAGCGCCGCTCCTCGGCCGACCGTAGTACCGCCTCCAGGACCGCCTGGGCCCATACCCCGTCGCGGAAATCCGGTTCGGGGTTCCTCCCCTCCGCCAGGGCCGAGAGGAGCTCGTACACCGCGTGGACGAAGGAGTGTTCGTACCCCAGGATATGGCCCGGGGGCCACCAATGTCCGGCATAGGGGTGTCCCGGTTCCGTGACCACGACCCGCCGGAAGCCCTGGGATGTGGCGGGATCCTTCTCGGAGTGAAACCAGAGGACATTGGGATCCTCAGCGTTCCAAAAGAGCGACCCCCGCGATCCGTTCACCTCGAGGTGCAAGAAGTTCTTGCGCCCGGCCGCCATACGGGTGGTCTCGAAGACGCCGACAGCTCCGTCCTCGAAGCGAGTCAAGAAAGCGGCCGCGTCGTCTACGTCCACCGCCCCGATACCGGGGCCATCGGGGAGGGGCCGCTCCTTCACGAAGGTGGAGAGCATCCCCACCACCTCCGCGATCTTCCCCACGAGGAATCGAGCGAGGTCCACGATGTGCACGGCCGTGTCCCCCAGGGCCCCTGATCCCGCCCGGGCCCGCACCAGACGCCAGGTGCGGGGGAAACCCGGGTCCACGAGCCAGTCCTGGAGGTAGATAGCTCGGAACTGGCGCACCTCTCCCAGGGCCCCATCGTGAATGAGCTCCCGGGCGAGCTGGATAGCGGGGAAGAAACGGTAGTTGAAGCACACCATGTGGGGAACCCCCGCCCGCTCCACCGCTTCCAGCATCCCCCCAGCTTCCACGAGGTCCCGGGCCAGGGGTTTCTCGCAGAAAACGGCCTTACCCGCCTCCGCCGCGGTGACAGTGATCTCGGCGTGGAGGTCATTGGGGGCGCAGATGTCCACGAGATCCACTTCCTTGGCCGTCACCGCCTGGCGCCAATCAATGGTGTACCCCGCGAACCCAAACCGCTGCGCAAATTCGGCGAGCCCCCCCTCGTCCCGGCCGCAGACCACTTGCAGCACCGGGCGCAAAGGCGGATCGAAGAAGGGGACGACCTTCATGTAGGCGTTAGCGTGGGCCCGCCCCATGAACCGCTGTCCCACCAGCGCCACCCTCACCGCTCGTCCCATGATTCCTCCGCGGAAATTTACCGATTTTTTTCCGCTAGAAAAACGATACCGCGTTGTGTCCGTGAGGCAGTAAGCCGTTCATCTTTCCCCCACCAGATATTCAAGCAAGGCTTCGTGCTCCCGGAAGTCGGGGACGACAATATCCGCGCCGGCGCGGACGAGCCGTTCCCGTTTCCAAAGGTTTAACCGTCCCGGGGATGCCTCGTCTGAAGCCACCCCTACCGCGATCCCCCCGACCGCCTTCGCCTCGTTGATCTCCACGAACCCGTCGCCGAAGGCCACGAACTCCTCCCCGCGGAGCCCATGCTCCTGGACGATGCGCTCGATCACCAATCGCTTCGAGAACTGCTCCCACTTCTCTTGTGCGCCATAGATTCCGGAAAAGTAATCGACGATCCCCAGAAGCTTCGCTTCCTCCCGCACGTAGGTCTCGTCGGTGCCCGAGGCGAGGTAACACCGAACCCCCCGGGCGCACAGCCCGGCGAGGAACTCCCGGGCCCCGGGGACGGTGAACTTCACCGGGGAGGTCCGCCCCTCCCGCAGGGCGGAGAGCCGATCGGCAATGTGCGCGAGCAGGCGCTCGTTGTAAATATGTTTGTACTTCCGGGGGTCTAGGGGCACCCCTCCGAACTCCGCTACCTTCTCCGCAAGCCAGATCATCTGGTAGATCGTCTGGATCCCAGTGCTCTCGGCGATGTAATTCGTGACCAGCTCCCGGATCTTTCCCTCCCCCAGCTCCCGACCCCGGGGGGTATCGCGCAGGACATCCACCATGAGGGGGATCATGATCCTCTGCCAGCCGGCCCGGATGAGGGAGATGGTGCCGTCGAAATCGAAAAGGGCATGACGGACCTGCCCCCTCACGATCCTCGAGTTCAGGAGCTCGATGTGCGTGCCCGAAAGGTACACGGGTTAGAGGAGTGCCTCGGCCAGGGCCGCCGCGCCCCAGAGAGGCGCCTCGTCCCCGAGCTCGGCCACCGCGACCTCGACCCGAGAACCCGGGAAAGCGTGCCTCCTCATCGCCTCCCGCACCGGAGCTAGCAAGGGGTTCCCCGCCTTTATCACCCCGCCCCCAAGGGAGATGCGCTCGGGGTTGAGTAAGGTGATAACCTGGGCAAGCCCGAAGCCCAGGGCTTCCCCGGCTTCCCGGAGGACCTCCGCGGCCAGGGGATCTCCCCGTCTCGCAGCGGCCGCCACCTCTCGCGCTGAGATCCTCTCGAGATCCTCTCCCACCAGTTCACGAAGCACTTTCCCCTCCCCGGGACGAGGGCACGATGTGAGGAGCTCCCGAGCACGGCGGGCGATGGCTGGTCCGGAGGCCAGAGCCTCAAGACACCCTCGCCGCCCGCAGGTGCAGGATGGCCCATCCGGATCGACCATTATGTGTCCGATTTCCCCAGCGAGGCCGTCGGCGCCGTGATAGAGTTCCCCATCTATTACGATCCCACCCCCGATCCCGGTGCTCACCGTGACGTAGAAAAAGTGCCTCGTCCCTTGGCCAGACCCGTAGCGCCACTCCCCCAAGGCCGCGGCATTGGCGTCATTCTCAACAACCGCCGGCGCCCCGAAGCGCTCTCGCAGCCACTCAGCGAGGGGAAATCCTTCCCAGTCGGGGACGTGGTGAGAGAGGAGGACGGTCCCTTCCTCCCGACGCACCGGCCCCCCGAAGCTCGCCCCTACGGCGGCGGGTCGCTCGCCTCCGAGCACCTCTTCTGCTAGGCGCAGGACGATCTCTCGATCGGACTCCGCGGACTTCGTCGGGGGCGAAGGGACAGATGCCCGGGCGCGGAACGTCCGACTCCTCAGTTCGACGGCGGCGGCCGCCAACTTCGTCCCGCCGAAGTCCAATACCAAGACCAACTTTTTCAATCCCCTTACGCCGTCGCCCATCATGCGTTACGCATTACCTCTCCACCAGGGCGCGGAAGACGGCGTGAAGTATAGCGAGGTGCATGTCCTCGATCTGCTGCATGTCGTCCGAGGGGACGACGATGCAAAGATCTACTAGATCCACGAGCTTTCCCCCACGATATCCCGTGATTCCGACCGTCCTAAGGCCCATCTCCCGGGCGACCTTCACCGCGCGGAGGACGTTGGGGGAGTTGCCGGAGGCGGAGATCCCAATGGCCACATCTCCGGGACGGGCCAGGTTCGCCAGGGGCTCGGCGAAGACCACTTCGTATCCGCAGTCGTTGGCGTAGGCGGAGAATGTGGCGATGTCGTGCAGGGTCACCACTCGAAAGCGAGGCCTCCCCTCGGCTACGGTGCCCTTGCCGAGGTCACAGGCGAAGTGTGAAGCGGTCGTGGCGGAGCCGCCGTTCCCGAACACGAAGACACAACTCCCCTTCTCCCGGGCATCCCGCAGGAGTCCCGCGAACTCCTCGATCTCCGCCCAGGGAAGTCTTCCGATCAACCCCGTAAGGCTCGCAAAGTACCCCTTGATTTCCATATCTTCACCCCTTGAGGGATCCGGCCAGAAGCCCCCGCATGAAGTAGCGGCCGAGGAAGATGTAGACGAGGAGCGTGGGCAGGGCCGCCATCAGGGACCCGGCCATCTGCACGTTCCACTCCACGATGTAGGACCCCGCGAGGTTGTTCAGGGCCACCGTCACCGGCTGGACCGCGGGGTTCTGGGCGATGGTCACCGCGAACAGGAAGTCGTTCCATATGGAGGTAAACTGCCAGATCATCACCACCACGAACCCCGGCATGGAGACCGGGAGCATGATCCGCGTGTAAACGCCCAGCACTCCGGCACCATCGATCCGGGCCGCCTCCACGAGCTCCTTGGGCACCGTGGCGTAATAGTTACGGAAGATCAACGTAGTGATCGGGATCCCATACACCGTATGGGCGAGTATGAGGCCGGGGATGCTCCCATAAAGGCCGAGCTTCATCAGGGTCTGCACGAGGGGGATGAGGATCGACTGGTACGGGATGAACATCCCGAAGAGAAGCAACGTGAACATGGTGTTGGAGCCCCGAAAGCGCCATTTGGAGAGGACATAGCCGTTGAGAGAGCCCAGGAACGCCGAGGCCAAGGTGGCCGGAATGGCCACGTAAAAGCTGTTCATGAAGTTGTGCGCGAGGCCGGTGAACCCGAAGCCCCCGAGAAGGGCCTTCCTGAAGCTCTCCAACGAGAAGCTGTGGGGGAGGTCCCACATGCGGTAGAGGTTCACCTCGGCGAAGCTCTTCAGGCTCGTCACTACGAGCACATACACCGGCATGAGGTAGAAGGTGGCGAACCCCACGAGCACGAGGTAGAGGAGGACACGCTGCCACGGGAGCATCTTCCCCAGCGTCATACCTCCGCCTCCCGACGCACGCTGAAGATGAGGTAGGGGACGATGAGGAGCGACACCATGAGGAGGAGAATTACCGCGATGGCCGCCCCTTGGGCGAACCGGTTGGCGTGAAAGGTGGTTTCCCACATGAAGTAGGCCGGCACATCGGTCGAAAACCCGATCCCCGGGCCCGTCATGGCCACGATGAGGTCGTAGATCTTCAACGAGATGTGGCCGAGGATAATGATCGCCCCCAGGGTTATCGGCCGCAGAAGCGGGAGGATCACGTAGCGATAGACCTGCCACTCGTTCGCCCCGTCCACCCGGGCCGCCTCGCGGAGCTCCTCGGGGATCCCCCGCAACCCCGCGAGGTACATCGCCATCACGTACCCCGACATCTGCCAGATGGCGGCCACCGCCACCGCCTTGATCCCCACCCGGGGATCGGTGTACCAACCGCTCTTCAGGAACCCCAGGCCGATCTTCTCCAACAGGAGGTTGATCCCGGTGCTCCCCATCTGGGGGCTCCCGGGGTTCATGAGCCATCGCCACACCACGCCGGTGACGATGAAGGAGAGCGACATGGGATAGAGGTAGATGGTGCGGAAGAATCCCTCGGCGCGGACCTTGCGGTCCAGCAACACCGCGAGCAGGAACCCGATGATGAGGGACCCGGTGAGGAATAGGGCGGTGAACACCGCGAGATTCCGGAGGTCTATCTGGAACCGGGGGTGGGCGAAGAGCTTGAGGAAGTTCCTCAGACCCACGAAGGTGTAATCGGGAAGGAGCTGGTTCCAGTTGCTCATGGAGACGTAACCCGTCCAGCCGATGAAGCCGTACACGAATACGCAAACCGCGATCACCGAGGGAAGGAGCAAGAGCAAAGTGACAAGACGTTCGCCCTTGAGCCGCCGCTTCCTCATCTGTCCTCCGGGGAATAATAAAAAGGTGGCCCGGCCGATGGTACCGGGCCACCTTGCAGCTTCCGTCCCCTACTTCACTGCCCCATCGCGGCCAGCGCCGCCTCAGCGGCCTCCACCAGCGAAGCCTGGGTCGCGGCGACGTTCTTGGTGGCGAGGAAGAGGTTGACCGCGTCCTTGAAGTCGGTGACCCAGGACTCGATGGCCGCGGCACCGTGGATCACCGAGGGGACGATGGCGTCCCGGGCGAAGTCCTCCATGCACGACTGGAGGTAGGGGTTGAAGAGCGCCTTCTCCTCGGGGGTTAGGTCGGTGCGGGCCGGGATGGATCCCTTCAGCCTGTTGAAGGCGATCTGGCCCTCCTTGGAGCCGCAGACCCTGAGCCATCCCAGGGCGTTGATGGGGTTCGGAGCTCGCTTGGGGAGACAGAAAGTATCGGAGAGGGCGTCGAAGATCCCGCGGGTGCCCGGCACCGGCGCCCAACCGTAATCCTCGTAGCCCTTGGCCATGAACCACCCGTTGGTCCAGTCGCCCATGATCATCATGGCGCCCTTGTGGGCGATGAGGTACTCGCCGGCGCCGTCCCAGCTCAGGGCGGCGTAGTCGGGGTTAACGTAGTCGAGGACCTTCTTCAGGATCTCCAGGGCCTGGGTGACACCCTCGGAGGTCCAGGGAGTCTCCCCGGTCCACAGCCCCTTATAGCCATCGGCCCCCACGGTGCTCACGAGGATTGTCTCAAACAGGTGTGCGGCCTCCCAACCGCCAGCGTTGCCCATGACGAAGGGCACGACCCCCTTGGCCTTCAGCTTATCGCAGATGGTGAAGAACTCATCCCAGTTCTCGGGCGGGGTGAGGCCGTACTCCTCGAAGATCGCCCTGTCGTACCACAGGACGTTGGCGCGGTGAATGTTTACCGGCACGCCCCAGAAGTGGCCCTTGTAGAGAAGGAGGTCCAGGAGGTCCTTGGGGAGCACCTCGGTCCACCCTTCGATCTCGAAGAGCTTGTCCAGCGGGGTGAGGTAGGTCTCGGGGCTGTAGCCCTCCACCTCCAGGCCGGCGTGGAGCTGGAAGGTGTCCGGCGGATCACCGGCGATCAGGCGTGGCTTGATGACCGCGCGGAAAACGAACCCGGCGCCCCCGGCGATGGTGGCGTTCACGATCTGGACATCGGGGTAGTATCCGCCGTAGATCTCGAACAAGGCGTTCAGGCCCTCCGCTTCACCGCCGGCGGTCCACCAGGAACCCACGACCAACTTACCGCCGCCGAAGAGGTCCTCCGGCCTATTGGGGTCCCAGAAAGCGATGAACGCCTCGGCCCAAGTGCGCTCGGGGATCCAGAGCTTGGCACCTGCGGGGATTTTCATATCCAGGACGTTGACCTTGAGGAAGCTGGGATCCGCCAAGCTCTTGGCATTGGTGGCCCGCATTATTGCCGGCGCGTAGGCGGAGTCTCCGAAGACTTCTTGGGCGACAGCCCCTAGGGTGGTGTCGGCGGGGACGGTGTACTCTTTGCCCGGCTGCGCCCAACCGACGAGGCCCCAGCTCAAAAGCCCAAGGAACACCAACAACGCTGCACGTCTCATGTGCTACCCCCCCTTGTCCCAAAGATTTCGCGACACAAATAGTATTATTAGAATTTCACTTCCTTCATGTCAAGGGATCTCCTTAGGGGGCAAATACAGATCACGTGCTCGCGAGTAACCGCTCGATCCGTCTTATCACCCGCTCCGCGGCGGAGCGTGCATAGCGGGAGAGCCCTTCCCCGAAGGAGAAGTCCCTCCCGGGGACGGTAACGAGCCACGCCTCCGGCTCCCGATTGAACAGCGCCACCGCCCAGGCCAGGAACTCCCCGGGTTCGGGGGAATGCGAGAGGATCGTCGTGGGCACCGGACGCACCCGTTTCCACCGGATGGGACCGGGACGGAGGTCCGCGTCCACGAAGATCACGAGGTCCGCGCTGGCAAGACACACGATGAGCTCCGGGGTGATAGGCCAGGCGGAGAGGGTCTTCACGTCCTCACGCCCCGAGAGGCGATTGGCTATCCACAGGCCCACCGCGTCGTCCCGCCTAATAGGGTTGCCGTACCCCACGACGAGGATTCTCATAGCACCCCTCAGCTTATGTCCCCCTCCCCTAGTTCTCAACTTCCCTGAGTTTCGAAACCTAACATTGATGAAGCGGACCAAGGGGTAATAGCACTGAGACAATAAGGGCTGCCGCGTACGGAATATCGTCACATACGAGGTCCAGGACCAACGTCTTCCCGGGAAGTGATAAACTTCATGTTTCAATATAATTACTTAAGTGGTACTATCAATCCAGCCAGGCCTTTTAATCGGACCATGGCAAGCTCAGAGGCGGGATGGACCGCATAAGCCCATACCTCAAGGATACGGAAGAATGTGCGGCTCTGTTCCGAGCCATTGTGGAGAGTTCCCCCATCGGGGCCTACCTGATTCAGGACCACAAATTCCTCTACGTGAACCGGGCTCTCGCCGAGATGCTCGGCTACGCGCCCGAGGAGCTCGTCGGGCGTCTCGGACCCCTGGACGTGATTCATCCCGATGATCGGCCATTGGTCGCGGAGAAGATGCGCGAGCGGCTCGAG